>ERZ772764.301-NODE-301-length-36446-cov-9.817400_pt1 | contig 36446 bp, 34 predicted proteins | sample MGYA00512163_ERZ772764 | MGnify/ENA primary metagenome ERZ772764 (study PRJEB29015, sample SAMEA2737903) | human oral metagenome | biome: human oral; feature: human-associated habitat; material: dental | place: China | collected 2094 ... | reverse complement strand
TAAAGAACATGGCAAAAGTATCATATACGGATGCAGACTGGTTTAATATAAGAGGCGAGAAGGACGACAGAAAAGGAAACTTTAAAGCGGACTTAAATATAGGAGTAGAGAACCAGAGATTTGGAGTAACATTAAACGGAGGATATGATACGAAAGGTAAGAATGTAAGAGGAGGAATAGGATTCAGAGCTATTTACTAGGATTGTAATAAAACAGGGAAATGAAAAACAACTTTGTAGAAAAATAAAAGGTTAAACAAAAAACCTCTAAACAATATGTGGAAAGTAATCATATTTATTTAGAGGTTTTTGTTATAAGTAAAATAATCATTTATTGTTTACATTTTTGTCATATATCTCTGATTATCCTATCTGTATGTTGAAAAAATTTTTTCCATTGTTTTTTTGAATGTTGGTGAACCTATCAGATTATAATCTTTTTCTGTAAATTTTCTACAATTTTTCGCAAAATAAATTTCATAGAGATAACCCTTTCCTTTTACAGGATTTGTTATTCCTGCAGCAGAAAGATTTTCATTTATATAATTTAATATTTCAGCTGTATCATTTTTGTTTTGAAGTTTTTTTCCTTCATTTGAGTAGGAAATTTCCATAAGGGTAGATCCAATTAGGCTACATACTGTATTTCCTGAAGAAGGATCATCACCAAAGAAATTAGCCCATTCTTCAAAAGAATCTGCAACAAGAACACCGTCCGCCGTTTTTGAAAATTCTCCAAAACTTAATACTGAAAATATTAAAAAAATTAATGCGGCTGTTACTTTTTTACTCATAATATTCACTCCTTTAATATATTTATTTGTTATTTTGGTAGTATAACATAGAAAAATTAAAGTTTCAATTTTTTATAGATTATTTTAAAAATAGATTTTAAACATTTCTATTTTTATCGACTCTTACTCCATATTTGAAGTATTTTCCCCAATATGGACTTTTAAGTGAAGACATTATAACACCTTTTGATGAAGAAGCGTTTATAAATAACGAATTTCCAACATAAACGGCTGTATGATGAGTTCTTCCTTCAGGTCTAAAGTAAACAATGTCTCCAGCTTTTAAGTTTTTAGATGATACTTTTTTTCCAGTTTTTGCCTGCTGCGTTGAAACTCTTGGAAGTTCATGGGCATAAACTTCACGGTAAACTCTACGTGTCAGTGCTGAACAATCAATTCCTTTTTTAGAATCTCCACCCCATGCGTATTTTGTACCTTTCCATTTACTATACGATACAAGAAGTTTCTTTTCGGCAGCTGCGGCTTTCTTTTCACTTGCAGTTCCTGATTTTGCTATTCTCTCGTGTCTTTTCTTCAATTCGGACATTTTATTAACAATAAGCTGATTTTTATTATTTGAAGAAATACCATAAATTCCTGAAGTATGCGAAGTTCTAGTGTGTGATGTCTTTTTTCCAGTATGAGAAGTTTTCGCTACAGTATGTTTTGCTTTGTTTTCTGTATTTTTAACAATTGTACTCTTAAAAACAGTTTTCTTTGTTTTTACAGTTTTAGCAGTATTCTGTTTCGCTTTGACAGTTTTTTTATGTCTTATAGATTTTCCCTGTAACCCTGAAGTTATAAATGCAAATGCAGTCATACAGGCCGCTGTAAATAGTCTTTTTATTTTCATCTATTATCTCCTTTTAAATTAATTATAGTTTATTTTTGAATTATTTCTAAAAAATGTTTGTTTTTTAATTGTATCATTAAATTGAAAAAAAGTAAATTGACTTTGAAAAAGAAAGATATTATAATCTAATAAAAATAGGCGTAAAATAGTTTTGGAAATAGGAAAAAATATATAACTAAAATTTTTGGAGGCGATGAAATGACGGATATCGAAATAGCTCAAAGGGCAAAGCTGGAAAAAATTAATGTGATTGCTGAGAAAGCAGGACTTGCTGAAGAAGATTACGAACAATATGGAAATTATAAGGCGAAAGTTAGCCTTGATGTATTGAAAAAAAATTCTGACAGGAAAGATGGAAAACTTATACTTGTAACGGCAATAACTCCTACACCTCCAGGTGAAGGTAAATCAACTGTAACGGTAGGGCTTACTCAGGCATTGAACAAGTTCGGATATAAATCAATTGCGGCATTGAGGGAACCGTCATTAGGTCCTGTATTTGGAATAAAAGGAGGAGCTGCAGGAGGAGGAATGTCCCAGGTTGTACCAATGGAAGAAATAAACCTTCATTTTACAGGAGATATTCATGCAATTTCTACAGCACATAACCTTATTTCTGCATGCATTGACAATCATCTTATGCAGGGAAATGAACTGGACATAGATGTAAATAATATAACGTGGAAACGTGTTCTTGATATGAATGACAGGGCATTGAGAAATATTGTGGTTGGAATGGGCGGAAGACTTAATGGAATTCCGAGGGAAACATCATTTCAGATAACTGTTGCGTCAGAAATAATGGCAATATTCTGTCTTGCTGACTCCATTGTCGACCTGAAGAAAAGAATAGGAGAAATAGTTTTTGGATACAATAGAAAAGGGGAAATGCTGCAGGTAAAACAGCTGAAAATAGAAGGGGCAGTTACAGCGCTTCTTAAGGATGCAATTAAGCCTAATCTTGTTCAGACGTTAGAAAATACACCTGTATTTATACACGGAGGACCTTTTGCAAATATTGCACACGGATGTAATTCGGTGCTTGCGACAAAAATGGCATTGAAATTGTCAGATTATGTTGTAACTGAGGCAGGATTTGCGGCTGACCTTGGAGCGGAAAAATTTCTGGATATAAAAGCAAGAAAGGCAGGCATTGAACCAAATGTTATTGTTATAGTTGCAACTGTAAGAGCATTGAAACATCATGGCGGAGATACTGACCTGAAATCAGAAAATATTGAAACATTGAAGAAAGGACTTGTAAATCTTGAAAGACATATAGAAAGTATGCAGAAATATCATGTTCCTGTAGTTGTCTCAATAAATAAGTTTGTAACTGACACTGATGCTGAAATAAAGGAAATTGAAAAATTCTGTAATGCAAAAGATGTGGAAGTTGCTCTCTGTGAAATTTGGGAAAAAGGCGGAGAAGGTGGAAAGGAACTTGTAGACAAAGTAATTTCTGCAGTTGAGAAAAATGAAAAGTCAGAAGAAAAATTTTCTCCATTGTATGAACTGGAACTTCCGATAAAGGAAAAAATAGAAATTATTGCAAAGGAAATATATGGAGCTGACGGAGTTAAATTTATGCCTAAGGCACTTAATAACATTAAAAAATATGAAGAATATGGATATGATAAACTTCCTGTATGTATTTCGAAAACGCAGAAATCACTGTCGGATAATCCAAAATTACTGGGAAGACCTACAGGATTTGAAATTACAGTAAATGAAATCAGACTGTCTGCAGGAGCAGGATTTTTAGTGGCGATGGCAGGAGAAATCATAGATATGCCAGGATTGCCTAAAAAACCTTCAGCAGAACTGATTGATATAGATAAAAATGGCGTAATTACAGGGTTGTTTTAGAATTTTATATTTATAAAGAGAGGCTAAAAAATGTCTAAAAAATACGATTTTGAAACATTGATAAGCAGAAAAAATCAAGGCTCGTACAAATGGGAAGGGATGTACAAGGAATATCCTGACCTGACTGATGATATAGTGCCATTTTCTGTAGCTGATATGGAACTGCAGATTGCACCTGAAATAAAGGAAGGTCTGAAAAAGTATATAGATGAAGCAATACTTGGATATACTGGAACTTATGAGGAATACCTTGAAGCCGTTATAAGCTGGATGAAGAGAAGACATGATTTTGATATCCAGAAAGAATGGATTGTAACTTCTTCAGGAGTCGTTTCTGCATTGTTTGATTCTGTAAAGGCATTTACTGAAAAAGAAGACGGGGTAATAGTGTTTACACCTGTGTATTATCCTTTTTACAGCGCAATAAAATTAAATGGGAGAAAAATTATAGAATGTCCACTCATTGAAAATAAAGGAAAATATACAATAGATTTTGAAAATTTTGAAAAACTTGCAAAGGAAGAAAAAAATAAACTCCTTATTTTATGCAGTCCCCACAATCCTGTAGGAAGAGTATGGACTGAAGAAGAACTGAGAAAAATTGGTGAAATTGCCCTTGAAAATAATCTCAAAATTGTTTCTGATGAAATACATTTTGATATCCTGATGGAAGGTGAAAAACATACTGTCTTACAGACACTGTCGGAAGAACTTTCTGAAATTACTATTATGTGTACTGCTCCAACAAAGACATTTAACCTTGCGGGAATTGGAATATCAAATATAATTATAAAAAATGAAAAGTTGAGAAAAAAATTTATAGCTGAACAGGGAAAATCATCGGCACATGTATTTGCGGCATTGGGATATAGAGCCTGTATATTGGCATATACTCAGGCAGAAGAATGGTTTGAGCAGTTTCTTCAGCTGATTAATAAAAATCAGAAAACTGTAAATAAATTTTTTGAAGAGAAATTTACTGAGCTCAGAGCTCCATTAATTCAGGGAACTTATTTGCAGTGGATTGATTTCAGGGCTTTGGGACTTAAAGGGGAAGAACTGAAAAAATTTATGAATGAAAAAGCACAGATATTTTTCAGTGAAGGATATACATTTGGTAAAAATGGCGAAGGATTTGAAAGAATAAACCTTGCGGCTCCTACTCATATACTTGAAAAAGGTCTAGAAAGATTATATGAGGCAATAAAAAAAGAATATCCTAAATTTTGTAAATAAATTATACTGTTATTTAAAGATTAATATAAACTCTTATAAATGTTAAACAAAGACCTCGATGATAAAATGAAAAAAACAACAATGAGAGAAGAGGTGTAATATGGAAAAATTCAAACTAATTTTAGGAGTTGCATTAATTGGAGCAGCTTTGGTTTCATGTACTTCAGAAAAAGGAAACACGTCTGGCGTATCGTCTATAAAAGATAGTTATGCAAAAGAAAATGTTCAGGAAATGATTAAACAAGAACAAAGTGAAACTCAGGAAGAAACAAATAATGAAGCAGATATAAAAGGACCAGTAGCTGGACTGCCTAATCCAGCTTCTAAATACTGTGTGGATCAAGGCGGGGAATCAATTATTGTAAAGGATCAGAATGGAAATGAAATTGGGAAATGCAAACTTAAAAATGGAAAAGAAGTAGATGAATGGGAATATTACAGACAAAATAATAAATCTGAAAAATAAATTTCATACCAAAGTAGAAAACTATCAAGATAAAAGAATAGGAATTGGGACTGTTGTAAAACAGTCCCTTTTAAAGTAATTTCATTATTTTTGACTGTTTAATTTTGTAAAATTTTATGATATAATACTAAATAAATTTAATACTAAGAAAATAAAATAAGATTCAGAGAAATCGGCAGTAAAAAGGAGTGAGAATATTGAAGGTCTCGTTAATAATGCCAACAATAAATGTTACTGATGAACTGGAACTATTTTTAAAAAGTTTAAAAGAACAGACTTATAAGGATTTTGAACTTATTGCAGTGGATCAGAACAATGATGACAGGGCTTATAAAATTTTAGAAAAATATGAAGATGATTTTGAAATAAAGTATATGAAGAGTGACAGGAAAGGTCTCAGTCTGAATAGAAACAGAGGATTACTTGTAATGGATGGGGAAATTACAGGATTCCCTGATGATGACTGTGAATATCAGCCAGATACATTGGAAAAAGTAGTGAAATTTTTTAAAGAAAATGAAGATAAGAGAATATATTCGTGCAGAACTCTTGAAAGAGGAAAAGACTATGGAACAGGAATAATGTCTGAACAGAACCTTAAACTGACTAAAGGGAATATTGAAAAAACTGTGAAGTCCATCACTTTTTTTGTAAACTATGCATTTGAGGATATAATTCTGTTTGATGAAAATCTGGGTGTAGGTTCTGCTTTTGGAAGTGGAGAGGAGACAGACTATGTACTGACTTTACTGCATAAAGGATACAAGGGGGAGTATTTTGCAGATGACATTATTTTTCATCCTGCTAAAAAAGGGAATTATGATGATTTGGACAAAGCTTATAAATATGCACTTGGTTACGGAGCTCTTGTTAAGAAAGAGGTTATGGGAAGAAAAAATTTCTTTTATTATTTCAAATATTTGAAAAGAATATTCAGAAGTATGGCAGGAATACTGCTCACAAAAAATAGGAAATACCATAAAACAGTTTTAAAAGGAAGAATAGAAGGATTTAATAAATATAAGTAGGAAAGAAGGAAAATCAGAATGGATAAGATAAGATGCTTTATAAACATGACAATAGCCTTTATAATTTATCCTTTTACAAAGGGGAAATTTAAAAACAGGAAAATATGGCTTGTTGGTGGAAATGCAGGAGAATTTTTTGTTGACAATGGAAGAGCGATATATGAATATTTAAGGTCAAAAAAGGATATAGAGGAATATTGGGTTGTCAATAAAAATTCACCGGTTTTTGATAAAATTCATGGCGGTAAGCTGGTAAAGGGAAGTGTGGAAAGTTATCTTTATTTCATGAATTCAGAAGTTGTCCTTTTTTCGCATTCAATATCTGCAGATATAGTTCCTTATCTGTTTGTTGTTCCGATTATAAATATGTTTCATTATAAGACTTTAAAGGTATTTTTGAATCATGGAACGGTAGGATTTAAAGTCCGAATGGCAATGAACAGGAAAACAGGGAAAATAGCAGAAAAACTTGTGAAATCCTACGATATAAATATATGTGATTCAGAATATGAAAAAAACATAAAAACTAAGACGTGGTGGAATGTTCCTGAAAATAGTGCATTTATAACAGGATATCCAAGATATGATAAACTGTATGATGTGGAAGTTGAAAGAAAAGAAATTCTTTTCATGCCTACATGGAGAAATTGGATAAAGCTTGAAAATACAAGGATAGAAGATACAGAATATTTTAAGAATATTACAGGTCTTGTAACAAATGAAAAACTTAATAAATATCTGGAAGAAAAAAATATTTATCTGAATGTGTATATTCATCAGCTTATGCATGATTACCTAAAGGATTTTGATAAAGTGAAGCTTGGGAAAAATGTTACTCTGCTGCCAAAGGATGCTGATATTACAAAAGAGCTGATGAAATCAAAAATACTTATAACAGATTATTCCAGTGTTGCATACGATTTCTATTATCTGAAAAAGCCGATTATATTTTTTCAGTTTGACAGGGAGGAATATCAGAAAAAAGTTGGTTCCTATGTGGATCTGGATAATGAACTTTTTGGAGAAGGTGTTCACAGTATAAAGGAATGTGTGGAAAAAATAGAAGAGATTACAGATAATAAATTTGAGTATAGTCCATCTGTAAAGGAAAATACAGATAAAATGAGAAGTATGTTTTTAAAATATACTGATAAGGAAAACTGTAAAAGAGTATATGAACTGATTATAAAAAAACTTGGAGAAAAAAATGGAAAAAAATAAGGTATCTATAATAATTCCCGTGTATAATGCAGAAAAATTTATTGGAGAAACGATAGAGTCAGTCATTTCTCAGACATATACAGATTGGGAAATACTTATACTGAATGACAGATCTACTGACAGCAGTTATGAAATTATACAGGAATATGCACAGAAAGACAAAAGAATAAAAGCTATTGACAGTGAAAAAAATATTGGTGTGGTTGAAGGAAGAAACAGGCTTATAGATGAAGCAGATGGAGAATATATAGCCTTTCTCGATGCTGATGACTACTGGAAGGAAGACAAGCTTGAAAAACAGATTGAATTTATGAAAAAGAAGGATATTTCAATAAGCTGTACAGAATATACAAGAGTTACGGAAGAAGGAAAACCTATCAATGAAATAAAAATAAAGGAAGAAATAACATACAGGGATTTACTTAAGAATAACTATTTAGGCTGTCTTACAGTTATCTACAATGCCGGAAAGCTTGGGAAAAGGTATTTTAAGGAGAGGGATAAAAATGAAGATTATGTCCTCTGGCTTGAGATAGTAAAGGATACCGGGAAAATATATGGACTGAAGCAAAATTTGGCATTTTACAGGGTTCTGGATAAATCAAGATCAAGTAATAAAATAGATGCCGCCAAAGTAAGATGGAGAATATACAGGGATGTGGAAAGACTTTCTTTGTTCCAGGCAGCCTATTATTTCATAAATTATGTAATAATAGCTTTAAAAAAGACAAAATAAATTGACATAACAGAATTAGAAAATAAAATAATAATAAGTAAAAATGTAAAGGTGGGAAACAGAAATATGGCCATAAGCGGAGTAAGAAAAAATTTTTCCTATTTATTTGGAATATTGACAGTAGCGATGTATTTTATTGGACTGGTTATAATAAACAGGGGGCTGGGATTCAGAAATGCAATGATAATAGTCAGTGCCCTGATTGCTTACTATATAGCTAATGTATACAATGTGGCGACAAGTAAGTATAAGCTGAAGGATATGACAACGGTAATTGTAATAAATGGAATTTTAATGACTGTTACAACTTTTTCTAAAATATTTACTTTTTATGAAGGAATTATACTTTTCGGAATAATAACAATATTTCAGATAGCTTTCAGATATATAGTCATTATGGGAGTAGTTGAAAAGGAACGTGTTGTCTTTGTAGGAGAAAATGACTATACGCAGGATTTACTTGAAAGTGTAAAAAAAGATGGACAGTATGTATTTACGGCATCACTAAATAACACTGACATGAAGGTGCTCGGAAAAGAAATAGTTGAAATGTATAAAACAAAGAAATTTGATGTGCTTGTAGATTTTACGGATAAACTTCTGGGAGATCCTAAACTTACGGGAAAACTCCTGCAATATAAGCTTGAAGGATTACAATACTACAACTATCTGGAATTTTATGAAACGTATGAAAATAAACTTCCCATATCCCATTTAAGCCCAAAATGGTTTCTTGAGAATACAGGTTTTGAAATATATCATAACAATTTCAATCTTAAGGCTAAGAGACTGCTGGATCTGTTTTTTGCAATGCTGATAGGAATATTTGCGGCTCCTGTAATTATACTTGCTGCAATAATAGTCAAACTTGAATCTAAAGGACCAATATTTTTTATACAGGAAAGAATAGGAGAGGGAAATAGGAAATTTAACATAGTAAAATTCCGTTCTATGACTACAGATGCTGAAAAGAATGGACCTCAATGGGCATCAAAAAATGATAACAGGGTAACAAAGTTTGGGAAAATAATGAGAGCTACGAGAATTGATGAGCTGCCTCAGTTGTGGAATGTGCTGCGTGGAGAAATGAGCTTTGTCGGACCTCGTCCTGAAAGGGAATTTTTTATTCAGCAGCTTGAAAAGGAAATACCGTACTATAATTTAAGACATACTGTAAAACCTGGACTGACAGGATGGGCGCAAGTGATGTATCCTTATGGTGCCAGTGTTGAAGATGCCTACAGAAAATTGCAATATGATCTGTACTATATAAAGCATCATAGTATTCCATTTGATGTAAAAGTTCTGTTAAAAACGGTAACGATAGTTATTTTTGGAAAAGGGAGATAAGAGAAAATAAAAATTGGAGGAAGAAGTGTTAGAAATAATAGAAATTAAACAATATAGAAAATTGAAAGATATAACATTAAATTTTGTCAAAGGTATTAATATTATATCAGGAAGTAATGGAACTTGCAAAAGTTCCCTGCTATATATAATTAGTAATTCATTTCAGAAAATAACTAAAAATAACTTAAAAAATAAAGAATCAGTATCAGTTATTTCCAATATAAATAAATTGATGAATCCTAAAATAGAAAGTTTGACAAGAGGAGATGAAAAATATAATGATCCAGCACCTAATGTAAAAGGAGAATTGTACAAGTGTAAATATTTTGATAATGATATGAAATTAGATTTTAGACGACACAATAGTGGAAGAGAAAATAAAGAGAAAAAAAGATTTTCAATAAGACCTAAGTATAAAAAAGGAAATAATGAAAAAATACCTGCTATGCCTGTAATATATCTAGGACTTTTTAGATTATTTTCTTATGGAGAATTTCTGAATGATAAAGAAATTAAAAAAATTACTAAAAAATTACCAAAGGAATATCTAGATATTATAGTAAAAATATATAAAGATTTTACGAATATAGAAATACTTTTGGATGAAGAAAATGACTATAATGGAATGAACATGGGTGAAATAAAGAAAAGAGGAAATTTTTCAACAACTTATGATGGAATAGATTCAAATACTATTTCTGCTGGAGAAGACAACTTGTATATTATTTTAACAGCTTTAGTTTCTTTGAAATATTATTTTGAGGAAGAAAACAAAAATAGTATTCTATTGATTGATGAATTAGATGCAACATTACATCCATCTTATCAAATAAGATTATATAAATTAATGAAAGAATATTCCAAAAATTATGAAATACAAATATTTTTTACAAGTCATAGCTTGAGTTTAATAGAATATGCGTTAGAAGACAAAGAAGAAAAAAAAGATTCTAAAGTTTTTTATTTTTTAGAAAGTCCAAATGTGAGACTAATGGAAGATGTATCAATAAACAAAATAGAAATGTGGTTAAAAAATCAATCAAGAATAGAAAATAATAAAAAGATACCAGTTTATACTGAGGATAAGGAAGCAAGGGAGTTTTTAGAATCTTTATTTAAATATTTAAAAAAACATTATACTGTAGATGATGTATTTAAATATTTTCATTTAGTTGATATAAATTTTTCATCGGAAATACTAAAAAACTTATTTAAATATAAAGAAGTTAATATATCCCCAATTAATACAGGCTCTATTTGTATACTAGATGGAGATCAACAAGAAAAAAAAGCTTTGAATTATAATATGACTTTTTTACCATCGGATGGGTTAAAATCACCAGAAAATTTAATTTTTGATTATTCAATAAAATTATATAATGAAGGAAATGAAAATTTTTGGAATCAAAATGAGGTAGTAAATTCAGGATTTACGACAGATTATTTTAATAAGAATATAAAAAGTAAGATTGAAGAAAATAGAAGTAAAATAGAAGAGTTAAAAAAACAAGATGAATCAATACATGGTAAGGAAAGAGAATTTAATAAAAAATTATTTAATAATAAATTGGATTTTTTTAGGTTAGTAATAGAATATTGGATTGAAAATAATGAAAAGGAAGTATATAAATTTTATGAAAATTTAAAAATATTATTTAAAAAAGTATCATCATATCACAAAATTGATTCAAATTTATGGAAAGAAAAAGAATAGGAGATGATATAAATGACAAAAAGTATATCTCCACTACGTTATCCTGGCGGAAAATCAAAGGTTTTTAATATCATAGTTTCTCTTTTTGAAAAAAATGATATTAGAAATCCCATATATATAGAACCTTTTGCTGGAGGAGCAGGCTTAGCATTATTATTGTTAAAAAGGAAAAAGGTAAGAAAACTGGTACTTAATGATATAGATAGAGGTATTTACTCCTTTTGGCATTGTATCTTAAATCATACGGAAAAATTTTGTAATATAATAGAAAAAATTGAGATTTCTCTTCTTGAACGGGAGAAGCAAAAAGAAATATATGCAAATAAAGAAAATATGAATCTGTTATTGGAAGAAGAAATTTTAAAATTAGGAATGGCTACTTTTTATTTGAATAGAGTAAATAGATCTGGTATTTTAAAAGCAGGTGTAATAGGAGGGAATCTGCAAAACGGAAATTACAAAATGAATTGCAGATTTAATAAAAATAAGTTAATAGAGCAAATAAAGGAAATCGAAAAATTAAAAGATAAAATAGAATTTTATAACTTAGATGTTTTAGAATTTAAAAAAAATGTAATAAGCAAAATAAAACAGGAAAAGTTCATATTTTTTGATCCACCCTATTACAAAAAAGGACCTGAGCTATATACTAATTTTTATAGTCATCAAAATCATATAGAGCTTTATGAAAATATAAAAAAAATAACTAAAAACTGGATTGTCACATATGATAATTGTAAGGAAATTAAAGAAATTTATAAAAAATTTAGTTCTGTAGAATTTGATATAAATTATTCTTTAGAAAACAAAATAAAAGCTAAAGAAATCATGATATTTAGTAAAAATATTAAAAATTATGATATTTTTACAGAAAAATAAATTTATAGAAAAGAGGAAATCAGTGTATTTAAAGGCATTGGAGCTTGCAGGATTCAAATCATTTGCTGAAAAGACAACTGTTGAATTCAACAGAGGAATAACCTCTATAGTTGGGCCTAACGGAAGTGGTAAGAGCAATATTCTGGATGCAATTTTATGGGTTTTAGGTGAGCAGAGCTACAAAAATATAAGAGCCAAGGAAAGTTCGGATATTATTTTTTCAGGTGGAAAAAATAAAAAGCCACGTTCCATGGCGGAAGTCAGTCTTATTATTGAAAATGAAGATAAGTATCTTGACATAGATTTTTCTGAAGTAAAAATAACAAGAAGAATATATAAAAGCGGAGAAAACGAATATTTTATAAATAACAGGCGGGTAAGACTGAAGGATATAAGTAATCTTTTTATGGATACAGGTATCGGAAAACAGGCTTATTCCATAATTGGACAGGGAAGAGTTGAAAGAATAATAAGTTCCAATCCAAAAGAGCTTAGAGAAATTATAGAAGAAGCTGCCGGAGTAAAAAGAGCCAAGGTGGAAAAGGAAGATTCTACAAAAAAGCTGAAGGATGTAAAAAATGAGATTGAAAAGATAGAGTTTGTTGAAAAGGAACTGGCAACAAGAGTAGGTCATTTAAGGGAAGAAGAAAGAAAAGCAAGACTTTATAAGACGTTCTCTGAAAAAATAGATACTCATAAGCTTATGATTTTAGAATATAACCAGAATGAAGGAAAGAAAAAGCACGAAGAATTTGAAATAAAACGTTCTCAGTTTGAAAAAGGCATTATGGAAATACAGAAGGAATATCAGGACAAGAATACAGAAGCAGAAAATCTATCTTTAAGTAAAAAAGAAAAATATGAAATGCTGGAAAATGAAAAAAATCAGAATGAGCAAATTTTTCTTGAAGTGGAAAGCCTTAAAGATGAACATTCAAAGCTGTCAGGCCAGCTTTCTAACCTAAATATTCAGGCTGAAGAAAAGGAAAAAAGAAATAAGGTTCTGGATACGGATATAAAGGAAAAGGGAGAGATTCTCTCCAAGTCTGAAGAAGAACTTTCAGAAATTATGAAAGAGCTTTCAGAAAAGGAAAAATCTAAAAATAAGATAGAAGAAACAGTGGAAGAGCTGAAGGTACGGCGTGAAGTTTTAATAACAAAACTGAAAAAAGCGACACAGCAAAGTCACGATTTTGAAGTGGATAAAATAAAGGCGGCAAGTGAAAATGAAGAATATGAAAAAAGAATTATCGCTGCTGAAATTGTAATGAAAAGACAAGTTGCAGAAAAGGAAGAACTGGATAGTGAATTTGCTGAATTTGTCAACAGAATGGAAGTGTTTGAGCAGAATAAACTTACGAAAGAAAATGAAAAGAAAGAAAAAGAACAGATTTTAAAAGAAGCTGGTATGAAATCTGAAAAGATAAGGAATCATTATTCAGATATAAATAAGCAGCTGGGAGAGCTCAGCTACAGATATGAAAATCATAATGCTAAAAAAAGGGCAAATGAAAATATAATTGAGAGAAATGAAACTTTTGCAAGAGCAACAAAGGCAATACTTCAGGAAAATATAAAAGGAGTTATTGGAGCTTTTGTAAATCTTATAAATATTCCTGACGGTTACGAGGAAGCAATACAGACACTTTCCGGAGGGAATTTTCAGGATATTGTTGTAGAGAATAGTAATATTGGTAAAAAATGTATAAGTATTTTAAAAGATAAAAAGCTTGGAAGAGCTTCTTTTTTACCCATTGCAGATGTAAAAGTGTACAAAATTTTAAATGAGTATCCTAAAAAGGAAGGCGTCATAGGTTTTGCCAGAAATATAGTAGGATATGATGAAAACATAAAAAAAATTGTGGAATTTGTCTATGGAAATTCAATTGTAGTAAAAAATATTGAAATAGGAACACAACTGCTCAAAGAAGGTTTTAATGACAGAATTGTGACACTTGAAGGAGATATAATAACTGCAAGGGGAAGAATGACGGGAGGTTACTCTGTAAGAGGGAAGGATGAACTTTTAGAGAGAAAAAAGGAACTTAAAGTAATAAAGGAAAAAATGGATGAAATTCAGAATGAAAGGGAAGAATTGTCCAAAAAACTTGAGAAATTATCAAAAACATTAGAAACAGAGGAAAATGAAAGACAGAAAATTCAGAAGGAACTGGAAGTAATGGAAGAAAATTACAGGGAATTTCTGAAGGAATATGATAACTTTAATTCTGAATATAACAAAAGAAAAAGGGAAATTGGAACATTAGAATATGAGATTAAACAGAATAATGATTTTATAGTTTCAAGAAAAGAAAAAATTAGGGAAAATACTGAGATAATTGAAAATATAGTCAAACTTATAGAAGAAAATAAGATAAATATTGTAAAATTAAATACTGAAATAGAAGAATCAGAGAATATAGACGAATATTTCAACGAATTAAATACACTTGATAAGGAATATGAAATTTTAAAAGTAAAAACTGACAGTAATAAGTCAAGATATGCAGAAATAAAAGCTGATTATGAAAAACTTGTTAATGAAAAGAGAGAGGTTGAAGAGTTTCAGCAGAAAAAAACTGTCATGAAAGAAAAACTTACAAAAGAGATTCAGGAGAAAAAGGAAGAAATAGATAAGAAATGCAATGAAAACAAGGAAAAATCCGAACTTATAAAGTCTCTTGAAAAGGAAATAAAGAATCTGGAAGTTTCTGAAAAGGAACTTATAAAAGGTGTCAAGGATATTGAAATTAAAAAAAGGGATCAGGAAAACGAATATGGAAAACTAATTGAAAAAATTTCTGAAAATACAAAAAAACTGGAATCCTATAATTATGAACTGGAAGAAATTCCTGAGGAGAGAGCAAAAAATAACGAAGAGTACAAAGAAATTGAAAATGAAACCGAACTACAGGCAATAAAGCGAAAACTCTCTGTTAATGAAAAAAGTAGAATGGAAATCGGAAGCGTAAATCTTTCTGCAATAGAAGAATACGAAAGAGAGAATATGAGATATACTGAACTTGTCAATCAGAAAAGAGACCTGCTTGCAAGTAGGGAATCCCTTCTTACATTAATTGGGGATATTGAAAATGATATAGTTAAAAAATTTAATATTGCCCTTGAAGAAATTAATAAAAATTTCAGATATATGTGTGAAACTATTCTGAATGGAGCAAAAGGCGCAATAAGACTGCTTGATGAGGAAAATATGCTGGAAACAGGACTGGAACTGAGCGTGAAATATAAAAATAAACCTGAGCAGACACTTATGCTTTTATCAGGGGGAGAAAAATCAATGCTGGCGGTTTCATTCATAATGGCAATATTTATGTTTAAGCCAAGTCCGTTTACTTTCTTTGATGAAATTGAAGCTGCTCTGGATGAGGAAAATACTAAGAAAATAGTCAAGCTCTTAAATAAATTTATAACTAAATCACAGTTTATACTGATAACTCATAATAAGGAAACGATGAAGGGTTCACATAGACTTTATGGAGTTACTATGAATAAAGAAATAGGTGAGTCAAGAATAATCTCAGTAGATGTATAGTCATGTAAAGAGAAGTATTTACAAATTTTTTGAAAAATAATGGGACTTCTTCAAAATTTAAAAATGTGAAATTATAAATAATTCATAAATATGGTTTTTATATTATCTTTCAATTTTTTTGAGACAGCCCCATTTTTTAATATATTGGTTATATAAATTTCTAATATGGACAAGGATAGAAATGTATGTTAGAATAAAAATAAAACTCAAATCAGATTAAATTCATTAAGAAAATAAAATTTTACAGGAATATTTGTAATGTCTGAAATTTCTTGAGTTGTGGGAAATAAATTTAAGGAAAGGAGAGTATGATTTATATAAGTTCTATATATTTATCATGCAGAAGATATGTTAAAAAAAATATTAATTGTAATAGCAGCAATGCTCTTTTCAATAATTGGATTTGGAGAAGAAATAGATGTATCGCAGATAGCAGTTGATTATCCTTATAAGGATAATGCAATAATGGCAACTGTTATGGGAACTCCCAGCAGTCAATGGTATAAACTTAAAAAGGGAAAGGCTCCAAAAGTAAAAAAATTCAAGGCCATAAAAAAAGTTCCTGAAATATTGAGACCATGGAGCGATTATGAATATGGGGTATGGAAACAGAAAAATGATGCTCCTTTGATGATACTTGTATCAGGAACGGGATCACTGTATAACAGTGGACTCACAATGTATATGGCAAATGTATTTTACGAAAGAGGATATAATGTACTTGCCTTAAGCTCTCCTACTACAATGCCATATATTGTAAGCCAGAGTAAAAACAATTATGCAGGATACATAAAGGATGAATCAACACATATGTATAATCTCATAGCTACAGCAGTTTCAAAAGAAAAGGCTGAAGGAATGAAGATTACAAAAACTCACATTGGAGGATACAGTCTTGGAGGATTCCAGTCATTACTCATACAGGAAATGGACAGCGAAAAGAAAAAGATTGGTATTGAAAAGTCGCTTATGCTGAATTCACCTGTAAGCATTTTGACTGCAACACAGAAACTTGACAGTTATCTTGTAAAAAATGGTATATATAATGCAGAAAGCCTTGAAAAGTTTTTGGACAACATATTTGGTAAGCTTGTATATGATGAATATCTTGAAATAAGTGATGTTGATTTTACAGATATAAGATCAGCAGTATCAAAATTACAGTTAAAAGACAGTGATTTTGAAGTTCTTACAGGACTTTTGTTCAGATTTTATTCAGCAAATATGACTTTTGCAGGAGAAGTTTTCAGTGGAAAAAATGCTGTTGGAAGACTATCTGATAAAAAGATATATAAGAGATTTGATTCAGTAACTAAGGAATTTAGGGAAGGTCTGTCAGTATCTTTTGACGAGTATTCGAAAGAGATTTTATTTCCTTACCTGAAAAAAAATAAATATCCTGATTTAACAATGGAGCAGTTCATAAAGGAATTTGATTTAAGAAACAGTCAGGAATTTATTGATAAAAATAATAAAAATATAATATTTATAACATCAAAGGATGATATTCTTACAACAGAAAGTGATCTGGACTACATAAATAAAACATTTAATAATAGAGTTATAATACCTTATGGAGGGCATACAGGAATTTTATGGCATAGAGATGTTGTAAATCTTATGGTAGATAAACTGGAGGAAGAATAGATGAGAACGAAAAATAAATTTATAATATTGGGGGCAGTACTATTTACGGCAACATTGGCACAGGGGAAACAATCAGAGGCTTTGAAGCCTTATACAGCAGAAAATGTTAATTATACTGAAATGGTAGAAAAAGAAATGAATGATGACATATTTCTGGAATTTATAGACGGAGATGTTGTTGAAGAGCCATCAAATAATGTAGAAGTATACGAGAGATATAACTATAATTCCAAGAGTAAAAATAAAAAATATAATGGTCATTATATAGCTTTTGAAAAGGATAAATATGGAATTATCGCAAGTAACATTGATAGACTCGATGAAGAATATATTATTTCCAGTAAAGTGTTCGAGCTGACTGACATAAATGATGGAATGGAATCTTTTAACAGAAGAATGTATGCTTTTAATACACAGCTTGACAGAAAAGTTCTATATCCTGCTTCACAGGTATATGCGGCAATTGTTCCTAAGCCAATCAGAATAGGAATAGAAAATTTCTATAATAACTTCAAGGAAATACCTACGATGATTAATTCATTATTGCAGTTCAGACCTAAAAAAGCTGCAAATGCACTTGGAAGATTTGTTGTAAACTCAACTCTTGGACTTTTGGGAACAAATGATGTTGCTAAGAAATTCGGTCTGAAAAAGAACTGGGAAACAATGGGGGATACACTTGGAGTTTACGGTGTTCCTACAGGATCTTACCTAGTACTTCCTCTGTTAGGTCCCAGCACATTGAGAGATGGATTAGGAAGCTTTGCAGATATGGCAATGGAAGGATATGTAAGAAGGAAAGTTGAAACGGAGTTATTTTTTGATACAGGAGTATTTGATAAAAATATTTATGGCTTTACAAGACCAATAGTTACAGGATTAAATGCAAGATCACTTATAGGATTCAGATATGGAGATTTGAATTCTCCTTTTGAATACGACCTTGTTAGGGCGCTTTACTATAATTACAGAAAAATGCAGGTAAGAAAGTAGAAGATTGGGAGAAAATATGGATAAAATAAAAAGAATAGAAAAAATGAAAAAAATAATGGATAAATCTGCTGATATTTTCAATGAGCTTAACGCTGTTCTTGATAAACTTTGTAAAAATTTGCCTGATTATAGAAAACTGGATAAATATTATAGCAGTCAGGACTGGTTTTCTGATGCAGAAGATTCCAATAATAATCTTTTGCCTGAAGATTTGAAATGTGGCGTTTTAAGTGAAGATGGTGCTTATAATTTATTCGGAGAAAATCATGAGCTCGCAATAAGAATGGTCGAAATTGCGGCAAAAATGCTGAGAAGAGAATAATTTTGGATATGTCTGGAGTTTAAAAAAATGAAAAATAAAGAAGAAATTATTACACTTTGGTTTAATATGTGGTTAGAAAAAAAAGATTTGGGAATAGATAGAATATTTTCAAAAAATATCCTTTATACTGAGAGTTGGGGTCCTGAATATAGAGGAATAGAAAAAATTAAACTCTGGTTTTATGAATGGAACAGTCGTGCTGATGTTCTTGCGTGGGATATAAAACAATTTTTTCATAAAGATAATCAGACAATTGTTGAATGGTATTTTAAATTTAAAGAAAAAAATGAAGAAGCTGAAGATTTTTCAGGAGTTTCTTTGATAGAATGGACAGAAGATGGAAAAATAGAAAATCTAAAAGAATTTATGTGTAAATTAAATAATTACGATCCTTATGAAAAAAGCGACATTCCTGAATTTATCTATACATAAAGGAGAATTTATGTTTTTTAATACTGATTTTTTAAAAAATGAGGAAATCTATCTTAAATTAGAAAAAGTTTCAGAAGGAAATCAAGAAAAAAATTATGTGCCGGCTTATCATTTTAAAATATGTATTCTAAATGGAGCTGAAATTGGAGAATGTGACTTACGTATAGGTTATAATGAAAATACTTACTATGGAGGGAATATAGGATATAGTATAAAAAAAGAATATAGAGGCAACCATTTTGCAGGGAAAGCCAGTTTATTACTGTTTGAATTGGCTAAGAAACATAATATGGAGTATTTAATTATTACGTGTAATCCGGAAAACTTAGCTTCAAGAAAAACTTGTGAATATATTGGATGTAAATTTCCTGAGATTGTAAAGTTACCGGAAAATAGCGAGCAATATATTTTAGGTGAAAGAGAAAAATGTATATATAGAATTAATTTTAAATAAAAACTTCAAATTGACATATGTATAAAAAAACTGGAATTATGTTATCCAGTTTTTGTTATTAATGTCTACTTTATTTTGTATTATTTATACTGTCATCATAAAATAGTTGACAAATTATCTAATTTGTAATAGAATATATAATATGTAATGATTACAAAATTAAAAATATTATATATTAGGAGGAGAAATGGATTTTAGCTTAAATTTAGGTGTCCTTGATGAAGGGAAATTAGTAAAAATTGATGAAAATAAGTTGTATGATGTAACTGTAATAGGGGCAGGGCCTGCAGCAGTTTCAGCTGCTATATATTCTGCAAGAAAAGGACTTTCAGTTGCAATGGTGGGTCTTAAAGTGGGAGGACAGGTTTTAGATACAGATGGAATAGAAAATATAATAGGAACTATATCTACAACAGGTGCAAAGTTTGCAGAATCTCTTCATGAGCATCTTAAGGAACATGAAGTTGCTTTTAAGGAAGGGCATCTTGTAACTGAAATTAAGGAAGACGGAAAAGATAAAATATTTGTAACAGATGATGGAAAAAGTTATAGAACAAAAACATTAATAGTGGCAACTGGTGCTAAACCTAGAGGACTTAACATTCCTGGAGAAAAAGAGTATACAGGAAAAGGAGTTCATTACTGCTCAACTTGTGACGGACCGTTCTATAAAGGACTGGATGTTGCAGTTATAGGTGGTGGAAATTCAGGAGTGGAAGCGGCTATTGATTTGTCAGGAATTGCTAAAAGCGTGACTTTAATTGAGTTCATGCCTGAAATGAAAGCGGACAAGGTATTACAGGATAAGCTTGCTGAAAGAGAAAATATAAAGGTTATACTGAATTCTGCAACTAAAGAAGTTATTGGAAAAGAATTTGTTGAAAGTATAAAATACGTTGACAGAGCAACTGAAAAGGAGCATGCTTTAAAAGTAAACGGAATGTTCATTGAAATAGGACTGTCTCCAAGAAGTGAACTAGTAAAGGATTTAGTAGAAATTAACAAAATTGGAGAAATTGAAATAAATAATGAAAATAATATGACAAGCGTAAAAGGGATATTTGCTGCAGGAGATGTTACAACAGTAAAACAGAAACAGATTATTATTGCAATGGGTGAAGGAGCAAAAGCTGCACTTGGAGCATTTGAATATCTGATTAAGGAATACTAGAAAATAGAAAAATAAGTAAAAGTAAAGGAAACTATTCTACATGAAATATGTTTTAAAATCTTTGGATGATTATACTTTAAGACTTTAAAATACATATTTCTAGGATGGTTTCTTTTATTATGTAAAAAATAAATTTATAAAAAATAATAATACTGAAGGAGAATGATTTTATGAAAAGATTTAGAAAATTACTGTTAATGACAATGTTTCTTGGAATTTTTAGTTTAGGTTTTTCAAAAATGGTTTTTGAAGTAAATTCCTTTGATGAATCGGCAAATTTAAGAGAAAAAGCTTCCAGTAGTTCAAGAATACTGGCTAGGCTGGATAATCAAGAGGAGGGTGAAATTATTAAAAAAGAAGGTAAATGGTATTACATGAAATATAAAACAGGAAATGGAAAAATGATTTATGGATATATACATGACAGCCAAATAGCAGTAGGAGAAATATATGTTGTAAATTCAAAGGATGGATATGCAAATGTAAGAGCTTTAAACAGTTCTTGATCACAAATATTAGAAAAACTTTCTAATGGAACAAAAGTAATAAAACATTCTGAAAAAGGAGAATGGTATTCTATAAAATTTAATGTAAATGATGGATTAGGGGAAGATTATGGCTATATTCATAAAAGTCAGGTAAAAAAAATAAAATATTAAAATGAAATTTTTAAACAGGAATTTTGATATTTTCAGAGTTTCTGTTTTATGTTATAATAAAAAAATAGAACTGTATAGAAAAAAATATAATAAGAGACATCATAAAGTAAAAATAATAGAATAAATATTGTGAAAATACAGAGGTAAAAATATGAATCTATTTGAAAATTTATACGAAGAAAAAAAGCCTTTGGCTTTCAGATACAGACCTAAGACTCTTGAAGATTTTTATGGGCAGGAAAAACTTGTGGGAGAGAAGGGAGTACTGAAAAGGATTATAGAAAAAGGGACATTTATGAATTCAATATTCTGGGGAGCTCCTGGAACTGGAAAAACCACTCTTGCAGAGATTATTGCAAATAGAATGAATTATAACTATGAATATCTGAATGCTATAAAATCCTCGGTTTCAGATATTAAGGAATTATCAGAAAGGGCGAAAAGAATATTCAGTATAGAAGGAAGGCAGACACTGCTATTTTTTGATGAAATTCATAGGTTTAATAAATTACAGCAGGATTCACTGCTTCAGGATCTCGAAAATGGGAATATTATATTAATCGGAGCAACAACAGAAAATCCATACTACAGCTTGAATAATGCCCTGCTGTCAAGATGCCTTGCCTTTGAATTTAAGAAACTGAATGAAGAAGATTTGTTTAAAATTCTTAAAAACATAAATAGAAAGGAAAAATTTGATTTTTCTGAAGAAATTCTTTCATATATTTCAGAAATAATAGAAGGAGATGCAAGACAGGCAATAAATATACTTGAACTTCTTTCGAATACAGGTGTAAATTTTACAATTGAAGAAGTGAAGGAAGTTCTCAATACGAAAAAGTCATATCATAAGACAGAAGATAAGTATGACACTATCTCGGCCATGATAAAGAGTATAAGAGGAAGTGATCCTGATGCGGCAGTTTACTGGATAGGAAAAATGATTTCAGGTGGAGAAGATCCTATGTACCTTGCAAGAAGGCTTGTAATTCTGTCATCTGAAGATATAGGCCTTGCAAATCCTCAGGCACTTCCCATAGCTGTAGCAGGGATGCATGCTACAAAAGAAATTGGTATGCCTGAAGCAAGAATAATCTTATCTGAAGTGGCTATTTATCTGGCACTTTCCCCAAAGAGCAATTCAGCATATCTGGCAATAGATGGTGCTATCAGTCAGATTGAGAATGAAAAAATTCAGGAGGTGCCTAAACATCTGACAAAGTTAGGTGCAAAAGATTACAAGTATCCCCATGCTTATCCCGAAAATTTCGTAAGACAGGATTATATGAATAAAAAAATAAAGTTATATAATCCTGGAGACAATAAGTTTGAAAATGCTGCAAATGAACGTCAGGAAAAGCTATGGAATAAAAAAAAGGAGAAATAGATTTCTATTTCTCCACTACAATTTTATTATTTTCAATTTTAATATCCCTTATAGTCTGAAACTTTTCAATACTTTTCAAATCAAGTAATACATCTTTTTCTAACTGGCTAAATGCAAAATTTAAAGCAGTTCTTATAATAGGCTTTTTATCAATGTTGATATCTTTTCCTTCTTTTGTCAGTTTTTTGAGCGTAAAATTACTTAAATAAAGTTTTGAATCCATCGGTTCATATCTCAGATCAGTTTCAAATGTCATTGTTCCGCTAATTCTGTCATTAAGAGCATCGTTCATATACTCTGCTTCAATCACAAGCTTGTTATTTTCAAAATAACTTTTTGGATTGTAAAGTTTAATTTTTCCCAATGGATATGATTTTTCAATTGGGAAACGGGCCTTAACGGCAGTCTGTATCATAGAATTTGGGATACTTACTTTATTTTGTGTGAATATGTAGGCACTGATTGCAATTATAGCAATAATAATTCCTAAAATAACAAAATTAAAAATTTTCTTCATGTAACTTCCTCCATTGTTTAAGCTAAAGCAATATTATCATTGAAGGCTTAAAAAAAACTTAGAAAAATCATTCAAACAACAGATGAGAAGATAAAAAATCTGTTATCGAAAAAATTTTTAAAAGTTGTAAAATAAAGTGTCACTATATGGAAAAAAATAAGAACCATAAAAGTTTTCTATGGTATGATTAATTCACCACAAACAATCAAAGGAGAAAACAGATATGGTTCAAGAACAGTATACAACAAAAAGAAGAAAAGGGCAACACTTAAAATTAATAGAGAGAGGAAAAATAGAAGCATTTCTTAAAATAGGAATGTCAAAAGTGAAAATAGCGGAGGGCTGGGAATAAGTGTGAGGACCCTCCACAGGGAAATTAAAAGGGGCATGGTGGAGTTTCTGAATACAGATTTATCGACAAGGGAAGTATATTCTGCGGAATTTGCCCAATCAAAGTATGACAAGGCACAAAAGGGGAAAGAAGGAGAACTTAAGATAGGGAAGAACCTCAAACTGGTAAAATATCTTGAAGATTCGATGAAACGCGGGAAGAATTCCCCGTATGCAGCACTGGAGCAAGCAAAAAGGGAAGGACAGGAAGTAAGCATAGGACTGAAGACACTGTATAACTATATACATAGTGGACTGTTTCTGGAATATAGTGAGGATGACATGCCCTACAGGAAGAGGAGAAAGAAGAAGGTTGAGTTAAGGAAACGTATAAGGAAGCAGGAAGGGAGAAGCATAGAGGAAAGAGATGAAAGGATAGGAGAACGGTTAGAGCATGGGCACTGGGAAGTGGATACAGTATTAGGTAAGAAGGGGACATTGGCATGTCTTCTTGTACTGACAGAACGTAAGACAAGGCTTCAGCTGATAAGGAAGCTTGAAAACAGGACAGCATTACATACAGAAGAAAGAATAAAGGGATTAATAGAGGAATATCCAGATTCAATAAAGACACTTACGAGTGACAATGGGAGTGAATTTATGAAGGTTGATGAGATAGAAGGACTGGGAGTAGGATATTTTTATGCACACAGCTTCAGTTCGTGGGAACGAGGGAGTAACGAAAATAATAATAAGCTGATAAGAAGGTTTATACCAAAAGGGACAGATATAACAGATATAATGGAAGAAGAACTAAAGAGTATAGAGGAATGGATGAATAATTATCTGAGAAAACTTTTTAATGGAAAAAGCTCAAAAGAAATGTATGATATTGAACTGAAATAGCACATTTCATAATATTTCATAAAAAAGTGACATTTACTATTGCAATTTACTTATAGAAAAAATTTTAAAAATAATTTATGCTAAATCTAAAAATTATGGTATAATTAATAAAGTAAAATATAAAAAAAGAACTGACTGTAAAATAGAGGGAGAGGAATTAAGATAGAAATGGAATATGAAGAAGAAGGAAAAGAACTTGTCATAATAACAGGAATGAGTGGGGCAGGAAAATCTGAAACAATGAATTTTTTTGAAGACAGGGAATATTTCTGCATTGATAACTTTCCAATAAATTTGTTTCAGTATTTAAATGAAATATTTCTAAGTAATAAAAAGAGAAATAAACTTGCAGTTGCAATAGACATAAGAAATCAGGAGTTTATAGAACAGTTTTTAAAACAGCTTGAATTCTTGGATAAAAGTAAGATAGATTATGAAATTATATATCTTGATGCCAGAACAAGTGTACTTCTTAGCAGATATGAACTATCAAGAAGAAAACATCCTTTAAATCTGCATGATACTTTACTTGAAAATATTGAAGCCGAAAGAAAGATGATTAAAGACTTTATGTTGAAAGCAGATTTAGTAATAGACACAACTAAAACTTCTGCGAAAGAACTTCAGCAGATACTGGAAAAGGAATTTTCAGGTAAAAAGGCAAAATTAAATGTAAATCTTACTTCTTTCGGATTTAAGAATGGAATACCACTGGATCTACATCTGATGTTTGATTTGAGATTTTTACCCAACCCTTATTATATTGAGGATTTAAAATATAAAACAGGAAATCATGAAGATGTTATGAATTATGTAATGGGGCTTGAAGAAAGTAAGGAATTCTATAAAATGCTGCTGGATATGCTTGAATATCTTATACCTAAGTATGAAAAGGATGGAAAGTCACATTTACGTATAGGAATAGGCTGTTCAGGAGGGCAGCACAGATCTGCAACTTTTGTAAATATGCTATATAAGGATCTGTCTGAAAGACTGGATTATAAAATAACAAAATTTCATAGGGAAATAGGTGATAAAACGGAGGTATAGGAAGATAAGATGATAGAAGTGAAATCGCCTGTAGAGTATAAAAACATACCTGATAATCCAGGTGTATATTTGATGAAGAATGAAAAAGGGAAAATAATATATGTAGGGAAGGCGAAGAATCTTAGAAACAGGGTATCATCCTATTTTAAGAATATTAATTCCCATAATGCTAAAACGTTGGAACTTGTGAAAAATATAAATGATATAGAATTTTTCATATGTAAGACTGAAGTTGAAGCACTGATACTGGAAAATAATCTGATAAAAAAAAATAAACCTAAATACAACATTCTGCTCAAGGATGAAAAAACTTATCCTTATATAAAATTTACAAAAGAAAAGTTTCCCAAGCTGGAAGTTGTACGGAGTACAAAAAGGTTAAATGAAAAGGCGGATTATTTTGGACCTTATCCTATGGGAATATTTTTTGCGGTAAAATCACTTTTAAAAATATTTCCAATGAGGGACTGTAACAGAAATATGGAAAAAATAACTAAACCGTGCTTAAAATATCATATGAATACGTGTCCTGCTCCATGCATGTATAAGAATATTGAAACAGAGTACAGTGTAAATGTTGAAAATTTTAAAAGTTTTTTGAAGGGGCATCAGAGTGATATTTTAGATGTCCTTGAAAGAAGAATGAAACATTTCAGTGATAACATGGAATTTGAGAGGGCAATAAATGAGCGTGAAAAAATAAATTCGCTTAAAAGAATGCTGGAAACACAGATAATAGAATATAGTAAGGAAATCAATGAAGATGTCTTTGTGTTTAATGAAAAAAGGGAATTTGTTTTTTTATGTGTATTGAATATAAGGGAAGGAAAGGTCATAAATAAGAACCATATAAAAATTTCCATGGAAAAAAGCCAGGAAGATGATTTGTTTGAAAGACTTATAACTTCGTATTATGAAAAAAGGAGTATACCTAAAAATATAATATGTGACATGAGATATGAAGAAAAAAGCAGTCTGATAATGGAATGGTCTAAGATAGAGAAAAATAAGGAAATAAAGATGCACTTTCCTAAGATTCATAGCAGACGTTATGAACTTCTTGAAATGGGATATCTGAATCTGAGGGAGGAAGTAGAAAAGTACTTCAGGCAGAAAAAGGTAGTCCAGGAAGGGCTTAGAAATCTGAAAAAGGAACTGAACCTGAAAAGTCATCCGTACAGGATAGAATGTTTTGATATTTCCAATATCCAGGGGAAAGATGCAGTGGCCGCAATGACTGTAGCGATAGAGGGTGAAGTCACTCCTAAGGAATATAGACATTTTAAGATAACAGTTAAGGATACCCCTGATGATTTTCTTATGATGAGGGAAGCTCTGACAAGAAGGTATTCAAAGCTTGAAAAAGAACAGCTTCCAAATCTTATACTGATTGACGGGGGAAAAGGTCAGCTGGGAGTTGCTTCTGAAGTGCTTGAAAAACTTGGAAAAATAGAATATACAGATATTATAAGCATTGCAAAGAGAGAAGAAGAAATATTTAAAAGTTATGAGAGTGATCCATATTTATTTGAAAGAGAGGATGAGACACTGAAAATACTTCAGAGATTACGTGATGAAGCTCACAGGTTTGGAATAACACATCATAGAAAGCTCAGAAGTAAAAGAAATATCAAAAGTGCACTGGATGATATAGACGGAATAGGACCTAAAAGAAAGAAAGAACTGATAAAGAAGTTTGGAACAATAGGTAATATAAGAAATGCAACTATGGAAGAACTTATGGAAGTAATTCCGGAAAAGATAGCCGAAGCTGTAAAAGAAGGTTTATAAAAAAATCGTATAATAATAACTGTTACTTTTTATAATTTTTATGAAAATTAATAATGGAAATAAAAATAATACGGGAAACAGGAGGAAAACTTTGAAAAAAATATTGTTAATACTAATGCTGGCATTAAGCGCAACAAGTTTCAGCATATTTGATAAAATAAAATCAGAAATAAAATGGAAGGAAGAGGAAAAGCCAAGATTTGGAGAAGTAAAGGTAATAATAAAAGGGGAACCTAAAATGCGAAAGGTAATTCCAGGAAAATATGAAATAAGAATATATGAATTAAACTATCCTGAGAGCCTTTCTGAAAAAAATAAATTTTACAATGAGTTTAATCAAGTATTGAAGAATGTTGATAAAAATAAGAAATACTCATTGCTGTTGGAAAAACGATTTTATGATGATATGAAAAAAATTGAAGAAAGTCAGCTTTCAGATGAAGAAAATCTTCTGGAGATACCGGCATCTTCCCTTGATGAAAATCAGAGACAGGATCTTATATCAATGTCATCAAAATTAAATTTGACACAATATCTTGGAACAGATCAGGAATTTTTAAATAGGCAGGTATATATTCTGAATCAGCTGCTAAATAAGGATGGATTTGATGAAAATAATGTCTATTCAGAGCTGGATAAGGAATTTCTTGTATCAGAACTGAAGGAAAAAAGAAAAAATATTGTTGAAAATTTTAGAAAATCAAATTTTGAATACTTTATAAAGGAAAGCTATAAAAATATAGATTTTAATAAATTCGAAGATGATTCAATATATACTTTTGATAAGGATATCGTTATTTCAGAAAATATAGAAGATCAGGCGATATTGCCTGAAATAAAGGAAAATATATATTTGACAGATTTTCCAAAAGACATATTAAATAAACTTGCAACAAATAAACTAAAATTGAAAAGACAAATTTTATTAATTGAAAATAATGAATATCAAGGATATACTTATAATGAAGAAAATACAGTCATATTCATAAATGGGAAAAAACCAAAGTATTATTACGGGGATTATAAAATAAATGTTATAAAACGTAAGACAGATGTTTTGAATTTATTAAGACTAAGTTCAAACTATTATGTATCAGATTTCTTTAAATAATGTATTGAGTTTCACTAAATTATCAAAATTTCTTTTAAGAAAGATCATATTTTAAAAAAAATGATATAAATATAGGTAACATGTGAGTTTAAATTTGTTTAGGAGGAAGTATGAGTGACTACATTTTGGAAATGAAAAACATAAGAAAAGAATTTTTAGGTGGAAAAATAGTCGCTAATGATGATATTACCTTGAAAATAAAAAAAGGTGAGATTCATGCAATAGTTGGAGAGAATGGTGCCGGAAAATCGACTCTTATGAAAATACTGAATGGACTTTATTTGCCGACTTCAGGTGAAATATACTACAAGGGAGAAAAAACAGAAATTACAAGTCCTACAGTAGCTGCAAATCTTGGAATTGGAATGGTCTATCAGCATTTTATGCTTATAGATACATTAACTGTAGCCGAAAATATGGTTCTAGGTTTTGAACCAAAGAAAGCAGGAGGGATATTTGATCTGGCAACTGCCAGAAAACAGGTAAAGGAAGTTTCTGAAAAATATGGATTGAATATTGATCCAGATGCAAAAGTTTCTGACCTGTCTGTTGGTATTCATCAGAGAATAGAAATATTGAAGATACTGTTTAAAGGGGCTGAACTGCTTATATTTGATGAACCTAGTGCGGTACTTACTCCACAGGAAGTTATTGAACTTTATGCCATAATGAGAAATTTGATTAAAGAGGGTAAAACAATAATATTTATAACGCATAAACTACATGAAGTACTGGAACTTTCAGATAATATAACAGTCATAAGAAAAGGAAAAGACGTTGGAGGATTAACGAGAGCAGAAGCTACAAAAGAAAAAATAGCAAACATGATGGTTGGAAGAGTTGTCTTGTTTGAAGTGAAAAAACCTGATGTAAAAATTGGAAAAACTGTTGTAAAAGTTGATAATATTGTAGTAAAAGGTGACAACAATATAGAAAAAATTAAAGGACTTTCCTTTGAAATAAGGGAAGGAGAAGTACTTGGAATAGCTGGAGTTGAAGGTAACGGACAGACAGAGCTTATAGAAGCACTGGCAGGACTTCAAAAGATTGAAAGTGGAAGTTATTCTATCGATGGAGTGGATTTAACACATGAAGATGCAGGAAGTATAAGAGAAAAAGGATTATCACATATTCCTGAAAACAGACATAAAAGAGCAACTCTTGATGACTTTACAATTGAAGAGAATATGGCGCTGGGAGTATTGAACGTATATCAGAAGGGCATGCTTCTTGATTATTCACTGATTGCTAAAAAATCTGATGAATATATAAAAAAATATGATATAAGGCCAACAGATGGGAAAATTAAGTTTGGAGGGCTTTCAGGAGGAAATCAGCAAAAGGTAGTTGTTGCAAGGGAACTGGAAAAGGAAAATAAATTTATAATAGCTGCACAGCCTACAAGAGGTGTAGATATAGGAGCTATTGAAATGATACATAATACTATTTTAAATGAGAAAACAAAGAAAAAAGCAATATTGGTAGTGTCGGCGGAATTGTCTGAAATAATGGCTTTAAGCGACAGGATAGCAGTAATGCACTCTGGAAAAATTGTAGGAATGCTGGACAGAAAAGATGCGACTACTGAAAAAATAGGAATATTAATGGCAGGAGGAAAATTAGATGAGTAAGAAATTTAAGGAAATGATGCCATCGCTTATAGCAGTTCTGATTGCGCTGATTATTGGAGGCATTATAATGATATCAAAGGGAGTAAATCCAATATTTGCATACGCAGATATGGCAAAATCTGCATTCTATCAGACTTCACCAAGATCACCTTTTATGAGTGGACTTGCAAGAACATTACTGACAGCTACACCGCTTATATTCTCTGCACTTGCTGCAATGGTGGCTTTTAAGGCCGGACTATTTAACATAGGGGCACAGGGACAGATGATTGCAGGTGGACTGGCGGCAACATTCTGGGCAGTAACATTTAGAAATTATGTTATAGGTAATCTGCTTATAGTTCTTATTGTGGCAATGGTTGCAGGATTTTTGTGGGCAGGGCTTGCAGGATATCTGAAGTCAAAATTTGGTGTAAATGAAGTAATTAGTACAATTATGCTGAACTATATAATTATTGAATTTCAGAATTTTGTTCTGAATGGCCCTTTAAAAGATGCTAAAGCGGGAAATACACAATCAGAAAAGATATTCGATGGAGCAAAACTTCCTACTCTTTTCTTTAAAATTACTAAACAGCGTTTAAATCTTGGATTTGTTATTGTGGTTCTTTTAGTAATAGGAATTTTCTTTTTCTTTAAATATTTTAAAAAAGGTTATGAAATAAAGGCTGTAGGATATAGTGAAACTGTTGCGGAAAATGCAGGAATTAGCTCTAAAAAAATGATGTTTCTTGCAATGGGACTGGCAGGAATATGTGCCGGTCTAGGTGGAGCTGAAAGAGTTTTAGGAGGATCAGCCCAGTATGTATACACAGAAAGTATAATGGGTGATGCAGGGTTTACAGGACTGGCAGTTGCATTACTTGGAAAAAATAATCCTTTTGGAATACTTATAGCAGGTATATTTTATGCGGCTCTTGACGTAGGTGGTTCCACATTACAGCTTAGATATCAGGTTGATAAAGAAATAGTTTCAATAATACAGGCTTTAATAATAATCTTTGTTGCTTCCGAAAATTTATTTAAATTTTTTGTGTCGAAGAGAAAGGGGAAATAATGAATATATTTCAGATTATAAAATTCTTAATAGAGCAGACTATAGTAATAGCACCTCCAATATTGATAACATCAGTAGGAGCCTGTCTATCTGAACGCAGTGGAGTTGTAAACATTGGACTTGAAGGAATAATGTTAAGTGGAGCATTTGCTACTACAGTAGTAAATATAGCTACAGGAAATCCTTATTTGGGAATACTTGCCGGAATAGTAGTAGGAGGACTCATATCCCTTATTCATGCAGTTATAAGTATAAATCTTAAAGGAGATCAGATAATAAGTGGAGTTGCGATAAATCTTTTTGCATTAGCAGCAACGTCCTTCTTAATAAAGACATTATATGGAGTAGCAGGAACTACACCTCAGGCACCACACCTTGCAAATAAAAAATTAGTGTTAATAATAATATATACGATTGCGATTTTAAGTCATTATCTGTTGTTCCACACTGTCCTTGGACTTAGAATACGAGCTGTTGGAGAACATCCACTTGCAGCTGATACAGTTGGAATAAGTGTTTATAAAATAAGATATATAAGTGTTATTTTATCAGGAATGTATGCAGGACTAGGAGGAGCGTATCTTACAGCGGTAACACTACCTTCCTTTTCGAATAATATGTCAGCAGGAAGGGGATTTATGGCCATGGCGGCAATGATTTTTGGTAAATGGAACCCAATAGGAGCAATACTGGCAAGTCTACTGTTTGCTTTTGGACAGGCATTTGCTGATGTAATAAAGGCTTCGAATTTTCCTATTCCACAGCAGTTTCTCACTATGATACCATATGTACTGACATTACTGGCACTTATAGGATTTGTTGGAAAAGCTAGAGCACCGAAAGCTTCTGGACAACCTTATAATAAATAAAATTTCATTTTTATAAAAATTTTTGAAAAAATAATAAAAATAGTTTGTAAAAATTAAAAAATAAGGGTATAATTTAGTAATGAGAACATTTAAAAAATTAGGAGGATGAAAAAAATGAGAAAAATTTTAACATTTTTAAGTATCATGGCTACATTGGTGCTGTTCGTAGCATGTGGGAATTCAAAGCCTGCAGAAGGTGAACAGAAAAAAGATGGTGGAGAAAAACAAGTTGCTCAGTCAGCTGATGTTAAAAAGAATATAGCTGTTGTTTACTCTACAGGTGGAAAAGGAGATAAATCATTTAATGATGCTGTATTTCACGGGTTAGAAAAAGCAAAGGCTGAATTAGGTATTAAATTTAGTGAATATGAACCTAAAAATGCAGAATCTGAAGCAAAAGAAGCATTGGAAAAATTTGCTGAAACAGGAGAATATGACTTGATTATAGGAGTAGGATACTCAATGAAAGAAGCAGTAATTGCAGCTGCAACAGCTTATCCTGATCAAAAATTTGCCATTGTTGATGAAACAATTACAGGACTTCCAAATGTTACTTCTTTAACATTTAAAGAACATGAAGGATCATTCATTGTAGGAGCATTGGCTGCAATGATGAGTAAGACAGGAACAGTTGGATTTGTAGGAGGTGCGGAAAGTCCTATTATCCAGAAGTTTGAGGCTGGATTTGCTCAAGGAGCAAAATATATTAATCCTAATATAAAAGTATTAACAGTTTATATCGGTGGAAGTAATGCATTTAACGATCCTGCATCTGCAAAAACTAAAACAGAAACTTTAATTCAACAAAAAGCTGATGTAGTTTACCATGCTGCAGGAGGAAGTGGAGCAGGAGTATTCCAGGCAGCAAAAGAAAAGAATGTTTATGCAATTGGAGTAGATTCTGATCAGGATGATATAGTACCAGGAACAATATTGACTTCAATGATGAAATATGTTGACGTTGCTACATTTAACATAGTAAAAGATACTCTTGAAGGAAAATATACTAATGAACATCATGAATATGGAGTTAAGGAAAATGGTGTAGGAACAACTAACTTCAAAAATACAAAAGATAAAATTGGAGAAGAAAATATTAAAAAGTTAGATCAGATAAAACAAGATATAAGTGATGGAAAAATCACAGTTAGCCCTACTGTAGAAGGTAAAAAATAATAAATAATAACAATTAGAAATTTTAATTACAGCAAAAGCAGGATTTTTTCCTGCTTTTCTTAGCTAGTTTTAGAAAATATATTTGAGGAGTGTGTAATGAGAGCAGTAGATTTAATAGAAAAAAAGAGAAATAAGGAAGAACTTTCAAAAGAAGAAATTTCATTTTTACTAAGGGAATATTTAAAAGGAAATGTACCTGACTATCAGATGTCATCGTTTCTTATGGCAACTTACTTTAATGATATGACAGCAAGTGAATTGCTGGAATTTACGATGATAATGAGAAATTCGGGAGATACTGTAAAATTTGATGATGTTAATAAATTTCTTGTGGATAAGCACAGTACAGGGGGAGTAGGAGACAAGGTAACGGTTGTACTGGCTCCAATACTTTCAGCACTTGGAATGGGGACTACAAAACTTTCAGGAAAAGGACTCGGACATACAGGAGGAACAATAGATAAATTTGAAGCCATAGAAGGATTTAAATTTTCAAATACAAGGGAAGAAGTTGTTTCCATAGCAAATAAAACAGGAATAGGACTTATGGGATATAGCGATAAGATAGTGCCACTTGATAAGAAACTTTATTCCTTAAGGGATGTTACAGGAACAGTACCAAGTATTCCATTAATTGCAAGCAGTATTATGAGTAAAAAACTGGCTATACAGTCTGATGTTATAATACTTGATGTAAAAGTGGGAGATGGAGCTTTCATGAAGGATATCAGCCATGCTAAGGAACTGGCGAAAAGAATGATAGAAATAGGAAAGGGAGCAGGAAGACAGGTAAAAGTAGTATTAAGTAATATGGATGAACCTTTAGGATTTGCAATAGGAAATGCAAATGAGATTGTGGAAGCTATAGAAACATTAAAGGGAAATGGTCCTGAAGATTTAAAGGAAGTAGTTTATACTATTGCTTTGCTAGCACTGAAGGCAAAAGGTGAAATAAAGGATTTATCAGAAGGAAAGACAAGAATAGATGAAGTAATAAATAATAGAACAGCACTTGAAAAGTTATCACAGTTTATAACAGAAAGTGGAGGAAATGGCAATCTGGTAAATGATTACACTCTTCTTCCACAGTCAAAGGAAGTTATGGAAGTATTTTCTGAAAAGGAAGGTTACGTTTCTAAAATAAAGGCGGAAGAAATAGGAAAGGCTGCAATGATTATTGGAGCCGGAAGAGCAACGAAGGAAGATGTAATCGACCATGCAGTAGGAATAAAAATACTGAAAAAAGTAGGAGATAAGGTCAATAAAAATGAGAAAATAGCTGAAATATATTATAATAACAGTAAAAATGTTGAAAATTCTAAAAATATGATTTTAGATGCTTATGTAATTTTAGAAGAAAAAGTTGAAAAACAGAAGACAATACTGGAAATAATAGAATAATAAGAGTTTTCTGTAACTAGGAGAAATAATATGAAAATAAAAATGGAATATAATCTGAAAAAAGAAAAAAAGATTTTTATACCGGAGCAGGTAACTTTAGATGAAAATATTAATTACAGTAATTTTCATATTGGTGACGAAGTAGCTGAATTGTTTTATAAATCATATAAAAATTCTTCTGATGATGAAGGTGAAAGTATTGAAGACTGGAAATCAATATTAAATGATTTTATGAATGGGAACTATGGAGTTATTATAAAAGATTTATGTGAATTACTTTATATACAAGGAAATATTGCCGGTGGAATAGTGGCAGCCCTTGATGAAGGAGAACTATATATAGTCACATTGGCTGTATTACCTGAATATAGAGGCAAAAATCTTTCTCTTAACCTGCTTTCAAGATTGTTAATGAAAGCACAGGAAAAAGGGTATGAAAAGATAGTCTTGTATGTGACAGACAGTAATATTCCGGCTATAAATATTTATAATAAAGCGGGGTTTGAAGTGCAGAAAGGAACTTAATAATGGAAGAAATAGCATTAAAGAAGCCTACACTTGAAGAAATGTACTTTAGAGAGAAACTTTTAAGTGATCCGGAAACAATGTCCTATAATCATGCATATGGTGGAACTATAAATTTTCCAAAAGAACAATGGGAAGAATGGTATGCTTATTGGATGGAAAATGTTCAAGGCAAAAGATTTTACAGATATTTGTATAACAAAAATCTTGAAGAATATATAGGAGAAGTCTATTACAGGTATGATGAAAGCATAGATGCCTATTGTTGCAGAATATTGATATTAGATAAATGGAGAAACAGAGGCTATGGAACAGAAGGTATAAAGTTACTTTGTAGAAGTGCAAAAGAGAATGGAATAAAGGAATTTTATGATAACATAGCCATAGATAATCCGTCTGTTAATCAGTTTAAGAAATTAGGATTTATAGAAAAATTCAGAAATGAAGAATATGTAAGAATGTATAAAAAGTTATAAAATACTTGACAACCCTCCTTTATTTTTTGATATAATTTACTCATAAAATGAAAAATTATGAATAATCTAAGAGGTTTGTTATGATAAAAAGAATAGATACAAAAAGTGGGAAAATAATTTCATATGTATATAATTTAAAAGATGAAGATTATAGAATCGTGTCTGAAAGATTGGAGATGAATGAGGAAAAGATAAAAAATGTCATTGATGAAGAAACTTTCACTCCAAGAATTTCAAAATCAAACTGGGAAATTTGTAAAACAACACGAGAAATATATTTATCATACATTGGCAATAATATGAATATCACAATGAAAGTTTTGGCAGCGGTGACAATATTAATTACAGTTCCAAATATGATTTTTGGATTTTATGGAAGTATGAAAGATAAGGTTTTGTAGAAATTAAATACTAAGCGTATTATCTGGTAAGTTAATATGAAAAAAATCTTGACTTTTTCATCTATGTACTGTATTATGTACATAGATGAAAGGGGTGATTTTTATGACAAATACAAATTCAACTAATTTAAGAAAAAATTTATTTTCTTATTTAGAATCAGTGATTGACTATAACGATGTTATTAATGTGAATACAAAAAAAGGAAATGCAATTATTATTAGTGAAACTGAATATAACGGTTTATTAGAAACTTTATACTTATTATCAGATCCAAATATGAAAGAAAAAATTGAAACTGCGAAGAATGCTACTGATGAAGATTATGAGGTTTTTGAATGGTAGAAGAATATAAGATTTATATTTTAAAGAAAGCTAATAAAGATAAAGAGAAAATAAAACAATTTCCAGCATTAAAAAATAATGTAGATAAATTGATAAATC
>ERZ772764.298-NODE-298-length-36639-cov-3.943801_pt1 | contig 36639 bp, 30 predicted proteins | sample MGYA00512163_ERZ772764 | MGnify/ENA primary metagenome ERZ772764 (study PRJEB29015, sample SAMEA2737903) | human oral metagenome | biome: human oral; feature: human-associated habitat; material: dental | place: China | collected 2094 ... | reverse complement strand
TGACGCAGGAGATGTTCGATGCTGTCCAAGTGCGGCGGCGAGCTGAATACAAACGATGGAAAGGACGTGAGCGTAATGCGAAGTGTGACGGTCATCCCGGCCAGCATCCATAGATTCTCGGAAGTGCCGCTGGCGACTGCAGAGAAACGTAAAGTGGCGGCGTATGCACGAGTCTCCACGGACAATGAAGACCAGAAAACCTCCTACGCCGCCCAAGTGGATTATTACACCAACTACATCAAGAGTCGCTCGGATTGGGAGTTCGCCGGGATGTATTCGGATGAAGGCGTGACGGGAACCTCCATGAAAAAGCGCGAGGGATTTACCCGTATGGTGCAGGACGCATTGGACGGCAAGATTCAGCTGATTGTCACGAAGTCCGTGTCGAGGTTCGCAAGAAACACGGTGGACAGCCTCACCACCATACGGAACCTTAAGGAACATGGCGTTGAGGTCTACTTTGAAAAAGAGGCGATCTGGACATTTCAGGCTCGCGGCGAAATCCTCTTGACCATCCTCAGCAGCTTGTCGCAGGAGGAAGCACGATCCATCTCGGAGAACGTCACATGGGGACTCAGGAAAAAGTTTGCCGACGGCAAGTTCTCCGTCGGCTACTCGCGTTTTCTCGGCTACGACAAGGGCGAGGACGGCAATCTCACCATCACATCTTTTCGGGGAAAATCCGGTGCGGCGCGTGCGGCGGCTGCTTAGGGGCAAAGGTCGGGCACTCCACAGACAAATGCAGGCGTGTCATCTACCGTTGCAACTGCAAGTACAAAGGGGGAAAATGCCAAACGCCCCATGTGACGGAGGAGGAAAGGAAGTTTTCGTCACGGCCTTCAATCGTTTGGTGAGCGAGCGGGAGGAGATCATCGCCAATGCGCGGCTCGTGCGGCAGACACTTTGCGATACAACGGCGCTCACGGAGGAGAAAGCCAACTGCAGCAGGAACTGGCGGTATTGGTGAAAATGACGGAGCAATGCGTTCGGGAGAATGCCCGAATTGCTCAGAACCAAGGGGCGTATCAGCGGCAGTACGGCGAACTGGTGGCAAGGTACGAGGCTACCAAGGTTCGGTTTGACGAGGTGACGGAAGCCATCTCCGCCAAAGAAGCGCAGTCCGAGCGGCTGGCCATGTTCATCAAGCGGCTCAAGGCACAGGCCGAGCCTGTGGCGGAGTTCGACAGTCAGCTGCTTTGGGCTGGATTGGTGGAGTGCGTGAGAGTCAGTGTAGCTGGTGGGATGACGGTGGTGTTTCGAGATGGGACGGAAATGCAGGCGTGACGGGACTTCAGGGTGCTGAGAAAAATTTTTGAAAAATTTTTCTTGGCAAGCAGGAATCACAGATTTTATGTAGAACAAGTCCTCACTAAAAATGCAACCGATGGCGCAAGATTACGTTTCCTTCCGCATGAAGCACGGGCACATACGGTCTGGAGCGTATGACATAGGGTGGTAGCAATCACGCTTATAGCGGGAGTGGCGTAGCTTGCCCTAAAATCGGGTGAAGGAGTGGCAACCTTGTTTTATGTCCTGCAGATTGCACCGCACGAGGAAAGCCAGATAGAGAAGATACTTCGTGCCACCATGCCGGAAACGCTATGCAGGCAATGCTTTCACCCCATGCGCCAGATGAGAAAGAAAATCCACGGCGAGTGGACAACCAAGACCGAGAAGCTCCTTCCGGGGTATGTGTTCGTAGAAACGGATGCACCGAAGGAATTTTATAGGGAGCTGGTCAAGATACCGCGGCTCACGAAGATGCTGGGAAAGGTATACAATGAGATAGCGATAGATTGGGAGTTTGAAGCACTTTCCCCAGAGGAAGTGGTGTGGCTGACCAATGTTATGTCCTGCGGTGAAAACGGCGAGATACCGCTGTCGCAAGTTAGACGAGATAAGAACGGAGAGATCCTAATTCTTTCTGGGCCGCTGATGTACTTAAAGAACAGTATACGGAAGGTTGACCTGCATCGGCGTATTGCCAAGGTTGAGTTGAGTTTTAGGCAGAAGAAGTCGGTGTTGCATTTTGGGATAGAGATTGAAGATATGTTGGCATCTAAAATAAGCAGGGGGGAGATTATATTGAGTGAAATGGAAAAAACAGTTGATCAGTTCATAGCGGCTGCACTTCAAGCAGAAAAGTATCAGGGAATTAACTTTTTACAGGATACTAGGGTATATCTGTATAACGCTATTGGCCCATTACAGAATAAAATGGCTAAAGCTGTATCGGAGCAAGCTTATGTGGAAAATGTGAAAGATAATTTAATTTGGTTCATGAATAGATCTGCGCTGATTGTTCAAACCATACGTCAATGGCTCGAAACATCAGTCCCGACTTCTCAACAGGCATCGGATAATTATGATAATAATATTATGCCAAGAGTCCGTACACTTACATTGAGTAAATCGTTTATTCCTAATATAGATGCTCTTAATTCTTGCATAAGATCTACCGCTGATATTGCTGTATTAGATAAATTTCCTATGAGTAAGCGCATAGATACTGTTGAAAGTTTATATGCAGACTTACGCTTGGCGGATTCTGTGTTGATTGAGGTTATGATGCTAATGCCTTCCAATCCTCAACAAGTCAGTGTATTAAAGAGATATAGTTCTTCAAGTATAGCAAATCAGATGATAAATCGTATTAAATTTATAGTGGATGACTGTAGGAGGTCATATCCTGTTTTATTTAAGAAATAAGGGGGACATCGTGGCATATTCTTTTTATACGAAAATTGTTGGCGTTACGTTTGGGAACTGCCAATCAAATATTAAAAATCTAAAAGTTGGGAAGAAATTAAGAGCTGTACGAGAACTTGATAATCCTTTTGATTCAAATGCGATTGTGCTTTATGATAAAACCAACATGATTGGACATTTATCGAGAAGTGTGGCTGAGTCTTTGGCTCATAGAATTGATAACGGTACAACATATGAAATAACGGTAACTCAAGTTACGGGAGGAGGAGATTTCCATTTGGGTGTGAATGTCGAAATTAAGGAGGAAACGAGATATTGATTTCATATAGTTATATTGTTGACGGGGATATATTTGCCATCCAGAAGGGGAACAAAATAATATACTATCATGACTATACTAACGCAATATCGTATGATATAGAAAAAGTTTTAGAACAAGTACCAAAGAATATACATAACATCCAAGAATCTCGTGTAAGGCGAATTGTAATTCTACCATCCAATACATGTAACCTTAGTTGTACATACTGCTTTTCTCAAAAAGACAGAGCGAACGCCGAAATGCTTAAATTTGAAACAATAGAAAAAACACTAGATTCTATTGTTGCGGAAGATGCCAATAGTGAATTCCGTATAGTTTTTACTGGTAGTGGTGAGCCGACCACAAATTTTAATTTGATAAAAAATGCGTTAGAAAATTTAATCAGGTAAAAAATGTTTCGTTCAATTTGACAACTAATGGATGCTTTGGGAATGAATTCAGGCAATTCCTCCTTGAAAACAATTTTAGTGTTGCGTTTTCCATTGATGGAGATTATCATATTGAATCGCAACAACAACAGGTAGCCTTGAGCCAATCGCAATATGACCAGGCATTTAACAACGCCATTGCCTTAAATAATGCCGGAAAAAAGTTTCAGTTATTTCTGTAATAACAGCGGATACCCTTTTGAAGTATTCTGGAAAAGAAAACAGTCTAGTAGAGCACACGTTGAATTATATGTATGAGAATGGATTGCCGCTTGTAGGGATATCATTTGACAGGGATGCTTTCTGTGTAAAACCTGATGTGCGATTACTTGACACTATGGTTAGATATTGCATAGGGATTGCTAATTGGAAACATGTACATAGAAAAATGATAGTAATTTGTAATTATATTTTTAAACAGCTTAATCATCCTTACCATATAAAAAGCATTTGCGAAGGGATAACATGATTTCCAAGAGATTTCCGAATTTTACCAAATGGAAAAATAACTTTTTGCAATCGAATCCAAGAAGAAAGGTTCGCGTATACATACTACAATAAATCTGATTTAAAAAAGCAAATTAAGTCTACCATAATGAAAGAAACTGTACATAAAATGTACGATTTGAAAAAGAAATGCATTAGTTGTATAGCTCGACAATCGTGTATGGCAGGGGTTTGTCCAGCGACAATTATTTCAAGGTCTGAAGAACAGCTTAGTAACTATTGCTTTAATAATCACTACCTACGTGTAGCGTTGTTAGAGCACTATATTGAGCCAATAATAAGGAGGTGAGACAGATGACGAATGTTATTCAGGAGACAAGTGCCATGGATGTCGTCTTATTAGAGGACTTTGCACAACAAAACCTCGATGCGTATCTTGGAGCTGGGTGCGAGTGGGACGCTAAATGCAACTGCGAAGACGATTATGACGAGGAAGAAGACTGGTAAATTTGATGTCGAAAGTTTGCTACATGGTTTGATGTAACTTCTTGCTGAGAGTGGCAGTTTGGATTTATTTTCTAATTGCCACTTTCATCTTTATAAGATTCATAACTATTCAATATCTCCTGCAATGTCTCCTGTGCAAGGTAACAGTTAGCCTTTTTGTATTCTTTCCTTGCTAAGGCTTGGTGTTGAGCATTATGAATAAATCACTAGGTTGTCCATTGGTAGGAAAGGCTACTGAATTGTTACGAAGATTCAATTTTATATATAACATGCCCCATACAATCCGTATATATAATAAATGTATAATTTCAATTTAAGGATGGTTATAATGTCCATGCATGATGATTTAAGGGATCTGCACCAAGCACGTGATTATAAAGGGATATGCATGCTTTATGACCAACTTGAGAACATTCTTGAAATCGAGCCATCGGAATGGGATTTTATTTATTTCACGAATGGTCTATATAAATTCCAACGATATGAAGATTGTCTTGCTCTATATAAGCTGTGTAAACGACTATACAAAGATTGTGACAGCCTGAATTCAAAGATGGGCTGGTGTGTATACCATCTTTATCTTAAAAATTTTGACTTTACTAAGCAGTATAGTGCAGATTTTTTTACAAAAGTAGATTATGTGCTTAAAAACATAAAAGAAGATCCTTATTCTCCGCTATGGTGTATAGTAAACTTGGCCACTAAGGTTATTGTTCACAAAACTGCCGGAAACAATCCCGACTATGCGCGTGCTAATGGTTATTTAGAGCTTGTCAATCGAAGCAATCTTAGCCGTGAAGAGAAACAAATAAACACCGCAGATGGGAAAAATATTTCTATGGCATCCGATTACGAAACTTGGTACTCAAGAAAGACTAAGTGCCTGTTCGAGCTTAATTTTTGGGACGAATGCATAAGGATATGCGATGAGGGGATTTCTTCTGTTACGAAATTTCACAATAACAATGATAGTTGGTTTAAGTACCGCAAAGCAGTATCTTTACTGAAATTAAGAAATCATAATGAAAGTATTGCCGTTGCAAAGGAGATCATAAATTTAGGATTCAAACATTGGAGCGTTTATCAACTACTTTATGATATTTCCGTTGAAAAAAATGATGTTGCAGCGGCCATGAAATATGCGGGCTACTGTGCACTCACAGACAATAGCCATGAAATGCGAATAAAGTTTTACAAGACATATGCAGAATTTCTCGCCCATCAAGGTATTATGAAAGAATCTATGCTGCACTTACAGCTTATAGTCTTAATCAAGGAAGAAAATTCTTGGAAATTAAAGGGAGAAAATAGTTGGAAAATTACTGATGAAATATCTTCCATGGATAAGCAAGCGGTATTGCGACAGCTTCAAGCTTTTTGGAAAGAGCATAGAGATAAAGATAAAGTCTATGTGGAGGGCGTAATATCCAAATTGCTTCCTTCCGGTAAAGATGGCTTCGTAAGAGATGAGAAGGGAAAAGAGTATTATTTTAATTTTCGGGACGCAGATTGTAATCGCAATAAATTGCTTATCGGAACTAAAGTGATGTTTGTGCTTGGGGAAAGGCTAGATAAAAAGAAAAATGTTTGGAAAATGAATGCCATCGAAGTCAAATTAAAATGAGTGTTTTCAAATGGAGAGTGATTTACAAATGGCAAAAAAGAAATTTTATGCTGTTGTAAATGGTTATACCCCCGGCATATACCAAGAGTGGGAGAACTGCGAAAAAAGTATTCGGGGATATAGCGGTCAGAAGTACAAAGGATTTCCAAACGAAAAAGATGCCATCGAGTGGTACCGGGATAATGGCGGGGATATGGAGTTGCTATCGTCTGAACATCGCAAAATCATTGAACATACCGATAATATAATTGATGCCACTACTTTTGAACGGAAAAATGATTTTGGCGACGATAAGAGTAATATGCTTTATCTGAAACTCAGTGCAAAATTGAATAATGCGGAGAAAAATATCGAGCCGCTCACAGAGGAACTTAGATCATTCTGTGAGAGATACCACTTTGATCATTTAAATCATGAACAAAAAATTGCCATACAAACTATCACTGGGAAATCGCTACTATTTGCCGTTCCGGGAAGTGGCAAAACCACGGTATTGATTGCTCGCACTGGCTATTTGCTCCATGGCCAAAAAAGCATGTCCATCACGGCGGATACTCTGATGAACCTGACTTTCACTAGGGCAGCTGCCCAAGAAATGGCCGACAGGTATAGTAGCAAATTTCCTAATGATAATGACGATGCACTCCCGGCATTTAGAACCATTCATAGTTTCTGTGGCGGTGAAATCCTTCCCTTGCTACGGAAGCGCAATTTCCCTATGCCACAGTCAGTTTGGGATACTGACAAGCTACGAAACCAAGTGGAAATGTCCAAAGACACATCCGACAGCGAGGATGATTATAATAAAACGAGAGAGCCGGACAAGGAAAGCGTCACTTCATATACGATAATGAAAGCAGTTTTGGCACATTTTAAATTATCCCGGAAAGATGAAAGCATCAAAGAAAAAATCAGCGGCGTTATAACTTCCATAAAAAACAGGCAGCTAAAACCCAGTGAATATGAAGAAAAAGTTCTTGTCATTGACAAGAAAGAATATGGGGTCAAGGATATTTACGACACCTACCAGAAGGAATTGGACAAACATCATTGCATGGACTACGATGATGTTCTATACTACAGTTTGTTGGGGCTGAAAAAATATCCCGATATATTAAGGCAACTTCAAAGCAAATATGTGTATTGGAGCATAGATGAGGCACAGGACAATTCAACATTGCACAACGAGCTGTTGTCTTTGCTGGTCGGCGATCAGGGCAATCTTTTTGTAGTTGGAGACGATGACCAAAGTATTTATTATTTCCGCGGAGCCGAGCCAAGGCTCTTGTTGGATTATGGCTTGCAGGATAATGTGAAAACCATGGTCATGGGCACCAATTATCGCAGTGGTTCATACATAGTCAACATGGCAAAATCATTTATTGAGGAAAATATCTGCCGCGCTGACAAACAAATGCAGCCTAATCCTACTGCAGGATTGGGGAAAATCAATTTCTACGCTAATTTGCCCACAGAACAACACCAATACCAATGTATCGTTAGTGCTGCAAAAAATGCTCAGGCAAACGAACAGAGCTTGGCCGTCATTTACCGCCTCAATGCATCGGCATTTCCAGTAATGTTTTGGTTGAAAAAATACGGCATTAAATTCAATGCTACCAAGGACTATCAAGAAATTGCCTACAGCAAAGTGTTCAGCGATATAATCAATATCATGACACTAGCCTTGCATCCGGGGGACTGGAATGCTTTCTTGCGCTGCCGGTTTGCCTTGAGCGTTCATTTGAACGCAAAAAGTATCAACAGCATGGAAGACTACTTAAAAAACGGTAGGCGCGTCGCTAGCATATTAAACTGGGCAATGGAAATACAGCCAAACATCTCTAAGTATGTGCAAACAGCAAAAGATGTGTTGCACAAAATAAAAAACATGACTGCCTTTGATGCCGTCAAATTCCTCTTGGAAAATCTGGAAAACATCAATAAGAATGGTCGGAAATCCGCCACTGGACGTTTGCGAGAGTACGCTGTCCTATCTGCATGTACACTTTTTCACAGAATTGAGGACTTTTTGACGGCTCATTACGAGCTGTTGCACGAGGAGAAAAATGACCTTCCACAAAGTAACTGTATCACTCTCACCAGTATGCACTCTGCCAAGGGACTGGAATTTGATCAAGTGATTATAATCGATACTTGGGCGGAAATTATGGAATGTCAAGATGCTATTGGGGACAATGAATTATACTTTTACGATGAAGAGGAAAGCCGTCGCCTTTTCTATGTCGCTATGACCAGAGCCAAGAAAATACTGGACATATATATCCCGGAAAAATATTTTGGCAAAGATGAGTCTATCAGCAATTTCGTCAATGATGTTGCCCGGCATTGCGAGGTACAGAGTCAATTGTTGCCTCCTCTCTTGCCGGAAAAAGATATGGAATCTGACGGGTTGAAATACAGCTATGATCAACCGCACAAATATTACGGTGTCAGGAAAGGGTTTCGGACGGGTATATTTGACAACTGGGATGATGTAGAAAAAAATGTTTCCGGATACAGTGGTACGGAATACAAGGGCTTCGAGACTTTGGATGCAGCTAAGGATTATGTACGAGGCTATGTGGATGAGGTATATTTATTGGAGTATCACGAGCTGGCCTATAATATGCACAATGTACAACCCGGAGCATATATGATGGCTCTTGATTTGCCCGCGCGCTTGAATCTTGCTATACTTAGTTGGTTCAATGTTCCTTCGCTGCTAAAAATCCCTCAAGATAGGTTGGAGGCCATCAAAGACAATGATATTTGCTACACCAATGATATGAGCACAAATTATCATAACAGCGTCGATTACTATATCCTTGTATATATGCTGGTCAATTTTTACAAGGTGTGGGCACCGCTGTACAGCATACTCAGATCCAAGCACATAAAAACCTGCCCTCGCATACTGGAGTTAGGGCCTGGACCTGGTACATCCACGTTTTCCTTGGTATATTTCTACTCACAGCTTGCCAAGGAAAACCCTAACATTAAATTTTCCTTAGACTATCATGCCAACGAGAAAGAAGAAAAATTCTTGCCGTTGCTAAGACATTTAGCCGAAAATTATGGTTCATTAGCTGAGAGGACAAATTACCAAGTCAGATTTAATTTCCAAAATAGGGATATTTATGATGGCAGTGACAATATCTTCGATAACGGGAAATACGATTTGATACTGGAAAGCAATGTTCTGAACGGCAACGAAAATTTCCGGGAAGATAATGTCAATAAATTGGTGGCTAGGTGCTTGAACAGTTTGAATGAAGGCGGCTTGCTAGTGCTTATTGAACCGGCCGACAAGACCAGTACCATGATATTCAAGCAAATAAAAAGCTTTGCGGTCAATGATTTTATATGTTGCGATATATATCAGGAAACAAAACGGGTTAGCGTGGAGGGCATCTCCCTACTTAAGGATGTCAGAACATTGGGGCTGCGAAAAGAGAAAAAAGACATCCACTGGTTCAGCTATGCCGTTTTCAGAAAGGAATGTGCCGCAAAATGATACTGAGCGTCAGCAGGAGGACGGACATACCGGGCTTTTATCCCGAATGGTTCATAAATCGCCTACGGGAAGAATATGTCATGGCTCGGAATCCGATGAACTACCATCAAATTAGCAAAATATTACTGACCCCCAAATTGGTGGACTGCATCGTTTTTTGGACGAAAAACCCCCGACCGCTTTTCTTGTATCTGGATGAGATCAGAGAGAAGTATCACTTTTATTTTCAGTATACTTTGAATGCCTACGGGCGAGATATAGAGGCAAATTTGCCGCCTCTTGAGGACAGAATCAAGACATTGCAGGAACTGTCAAAAAAAATCGGCAAGGAAAAAATTATTTGGCGCTATGATCCCATATTGCTATCAGCTAAATATAGCATAAAATGGCATATAGAGAAGTTTGACATGCTTGCTAAGGATTTGTCGCCTTATGTCGAGACATGTGTTTTCAGTTTCCTAGATATGTACGCTAAAATCAAAAAAAATTTAGCTGCCGCCAAGGCCAGAGAATGCACTATTGATGAGATGAACCAACTGGCAGTAGCTTTTTCCATCATAGGGAAAAAACATAAGTTGTGCTTGAGGACTTGCGCTGAAGCCATCGATTTAGACAAGTATGGTATTTTGCACAATAAATGCATTGATCCTGATTTGATATGCAAAATAACAGGATACAAAATAGATGTAAATAAAGACAAAAATCAACGTCAAGAATGCGGATGCGTGGAAAGCATAGATATAGGACAATATAATACCTGTAGTCATGGTTGTAAATATTGCTATGCGAACTTTAACCTTCAGAGCGTACTTACATTTAAATCGCAACATAGGGATGATTCCCCACTTTTAATCGGCTCATTATCCGATATGGATAAAGTTACCGAGCGAAAAGTCAAATCATTAAAAAGTGTACGCAGGGAGTCAGAACAAGTATCGCTTTTTAGTTAGACAGCCAATTCAGGGGGTGCAAAATCCCGACCGAGGGGGTGCAAATGCACCCCCTTCTTTATTTTCGTAAGCCTTGTCCCATGCGGCTTCCGAGCGATACTCTCTTAACGATAGTCAGGGGGGTGCAAGGGGGTGCATCGTTAATAGGGTATAGGGGGTGCAAAATTAAATTGTATCAGAATTAGCGGTAAGACGGAGAAAATTTTTACTGTTTATACAACCTTTGTACAGCTGTCGCAATCTTGGCAGTCGAACGGGGCTGGCGGTGCAAAAGAGCTCATTTGGTTCCTGGTAGCGCAACCGGTTATTCGCTGATGATTTCGGAGAAGATGCAGCATTGACCTTCGCCTAAGCTGCGGGCGTAGTAGAGAGCCAAGTCACTTTGCCGGATGAGTTTATCCAGTGGAACCTGCGAGTCGTCGGTGGCGGTGATTCCCATGTTGGCAGAGTGCAATAGAGGATTCTTGTCCGCGTCACAACACTGGCGGATGTGAATCAGCATGTCTAAAAATTTTTCCTTGAAGGCGACGGAAAGTTCCGCGCCGATCTGCCCGATGAGAAATTCACCGCCGCCGAATCGGCAGAGAACGGCGTCGGCAAAGGTACGGCGCAGGAAACCGGCCATGGCGATGAGGGCTTCGTCACCCTTTTGGGGACCGTAGGTGTCGTTGAGGTGCTTTAGATGTGAGAGCTTGAGGCGAGCCACCGTCAAGGGCGCGTCGCCGCGATTTTGGATGATGTATTCGAAGAACGCCCGACGATTGGCGAGACCAGTCAGTTCGTCGGTGCTGGCGGCGTGACGCAACCGGAGTTCATATTTTCTCAGCTGAGTCACATCGCGGCCGATGCCTACCGTGCCGATGACATTATCGTCGACGTCGGTCAGCGGATGATGGAGGGTTTGAAGACGGAGCAGGCCGGAAACGCTGGGAACAGCCTCTTCCGTGACGTTGGCGATGCCGGTAGGAAGAGAATCTTTGCCGGAGAATTCGATTTTTTCCGGCGGCTGGCCGGGGTTTTCCGCTGTGCCCCAGATATCCTCATAGCGATGGCCCAGGATAGCGGCGCGTTCCTTGCCTGCTATGCGGCAAAAGGCGTCGTTGACGCGCAGGTACGTACCGTCGGCCCCTTTGAGCCAGATGAGGTCAGCTTCCTTTTCTATGGCGGTTTCCAAGTAGAGATGATCCAGCCGGGCCTCTTTATTTTCTTTGAGGTCTTGGAGGAGGCGGGAGAAGTAGAAGCGGGCGACTTCTGCTGTCGCCGTAGCGGGCCAGATGTCGTCCAGCATGGTGAAGGCATTTTGGTTCAGGCAGGCCGGAACGTCGGTGCAAAGGATCAGACGGGCCGCCGGTCCCGCTGTCCGACGCAGAAAGTCGTCATCCGCCAGGGCCGGATCGGCGAAGATGACGGCTGTAGTGCCGGGCGGGACGGTATCCGGCATGGTGGCGGCAATTTCGTAAGTGTTGGAGAACCCTTCGGGGGGAACCGTGTTTTGCATGGCGATGATCCACTCTTGACTGAGCCCCGCAAGGATAAAATGGGATGCAGCCTGATACATAATCCGATACCTCCTAGTGAGCGTCTGGGAGCTATGGTGTTGTGGCCATAGAAGAATAATACAAAATATTTATAGTCATACTATAATATTTTTCGGGGAAAGTCCAGAGGAGAAGAGGTTTTCGGGCCTAAGGGCCCATCGGGAAATTCCGTAAGGTAGCGTCTTCCCCTCAGGACTTTTTCCCGCTATACTATAAAGGGAGCTTTGGGCGGAAGGGAGGACGGGCCGTGCAATACGGAGAATTCATAGCCGCGTTGCGGCAGCGGGGTCTTTGCCAGGTATACCTCCTGACGGGGGAAGAACCTTATTTCATCGAGCGGGCCAGACAGCGCCTTTTGACAGCGATCTGCCCGGATGAGACGATATGGCCCGAGCTGGTGGAGCGGGTGGAGGGGGATCGTCCAGTGCCCGAGGTCATCGAGCGGCTTACGACGACTCCTTTTTTTACCGAGAAACGGGTCCTTCTCTTCTCGGGCACACGATTGTTTAGTGAGGGAAAGGCTGTGCCGGATAAAGAAGGAAAAAAACAGAGCCGTTCCGAGCGTGATATGGAACGGCTCATGGCAACCCTCGCCGCCATGCCGCCGACGAATTACGCTGTTTTTGAAACGCCGGTCAAGGCGGACAAACGGCGAAAAATCTATAAAACGGTGCAGAAAGTCGGCCTGATTCTGGACGCCGATCCGGTGACGGCGTGGAATATCGATGCGTGGCTGCGGGAAAAGCTCATGGAATTGGGGCGGGAATTTGACCGAGCCGCTCGGGAATATTTTCTGGGAGCGGTAAGTTTGATGCGCCCGATTTCGCTGTTCTTTTTAGATCAGGAATTAACAAAGCTGGCGCTCTATACCGACGCGAAAACATTTACGAGAGCCGATTTGGAACGCGCTTTTTCCAGTTTGCCGGAGGTTTCGGGGTTTGCGCTCTTCGACGCCGTTGACGCGCGGGACGTCCGTCGGGCGTTGATCCTTTTGGAGCGGCAGATCGCTGACGGCGTCTTTTTACCGCTCCTCTTGGCCGGTTTAGCACGGCATGTACGAGCCCTCTGGCAGGCCAAAGAATATATGGCGCAGGGATTACAGGGAAAGGCTTTAGGAGGGCCGCTGGAGCTCAATCCCTACATCGCGGCGAAGGTGGGGAAGGCCGCGCCGTCTTATGACGCTGCCCTTTTGCGCCGCGTTTTTCTCCATCTGGCGAATGCTGATTATATGCTGAAAACTGGACAGGCGGGGCCTGAGGTTTTAGAGGAAGCGGTTATTGCCCTCTGCCGCCGGAAGGTCTGATACTTCACGTCCTTTTCAGACGGTACGGGCAGAATAGGAGCAGCGATAGAAAGATTGGGAGGCGATGATCATGAAGGTGCTGCTGGCCGAAGATGATGCGAAATTGGGCAAGCTCATTAAGTACATGTTGGAGAAAAACGACATCTCGGTGGAGTGGGTGACCCGGGGCGATGAAATATATGAGTACGCCACCTATGACGATTACGATGTGCTGATCCTTGACTGGATGATGCCGGGGGAGAGCGGCGTGGACGCCTGCCGCCGCCTTCGGGAAAGCGGCTACGAGAAGGCGATCCTGATGTTGACAGCGCGGGATGCGGTGGAAGATCGAGTGACGGGACTCGATGCCGGTGCCGACGATTATCTCGTTAAACCCTTTGAGGTTGCGGAGCTTTTGGCCCGCCTGCGGGCGTTGGGGCGCCGCAGCAGCCAAAAGATTCAGCAAGACGTGGTGCAGGTGGGGGAATTCACGCTGAATCGCACCGCTAAGGTCTTAAAGAAGCAGGATCAGGTCATTCAGCTCTCCCCCCGGGAATTTCAGATCTTTGATCTTCTGGCACAAAATCTTGGCATTGTGGTGCCGAGAGAGATCATTCTCGACCGTATTTGGGGGCTGGAATCCGAGGTCAGCTCTAACAATATCGATTCTTATGTGAAACTCATCCGCAAGAAGCTCGATTTAGGAGACGGCAAAACCATGATTCATACCATCCGCGGCGTCGGTTATAAGCTGGAAGCGGAGTGAGCCTGATTGACCACGAACGTATTTCGGCACAGCCGATGGCAGCTTACCCTCTATTATTCCATTATCATGGCGGTGTTTCTCAGCGTATTCATCTTCCTCATGCATTTCAGCATGAAATGGGCGGTATCCTCTGAGCAGGCACGAGAACTCATGGACATGGCGAAAAACGTTGCCGCGGGCCAGGCGGTGCTGGTGCAGCACCCGGAGCTTCATTTCGATGACGGCTTCGAACTCAAAGGCTATCAGGACCGCCTTTTTTTCTATGTGTTCGACACCGAGGGACGCATGATGAATTTTTCCCGCGCTTCCTTTTCCATTGAGCCCTTCGTTTTGAGCGTCATCGCGGATTGGAAGGGGCGGGAGGATGAATTGGGCGACGTGGCGGTATTCAGTCAAAGCTTCAAGAATACCGACGTGCGGGTCATGATGGCCTCGCATCCCATTGTCGTAGATAGCGTTCTGGTGGGAACCGTGTACGTGGGCAAAGAAATATCAGCGGTCTATCGGGGCCTTCAAAAGGCGACCTATACGCTGACTATCTTGGCGGTAGTGGCTCTTCTCATCACCACCGGCATCGGCTATATCATGGCCGGGAAGGCGATTGTTCCCCTGCGGGAAGCTTACGAAAAACAGCGTCAGTTCGCCGCGGATGCTTCTCATGAGCTGAGGACGCCTCTCTCGGTGGTGTTGGCCTCGGCGGAAATTTTAGAGAGCGATCCTTCCATCACCTCACCTTTCCTGAAACAGGTCATCGGCGATGTGCATGATGAAGTGACCAAGATGACGAAACTGGTCAGCGATCTTTTGGTGGTGGCCCGAAGCGACAATGAGGCCTTAAAGCTTAAGCTCACGAAGGTGGATCTGGCGGCGGCGGTGGATCAGACGATACGCCTCATGCAGCCTTTGGCGGAAAAGAAGCGGCTGACGCTGCGGCGGGAAGGTGCCGCCGCGCTGACAGCGAAAGTGGATGAGCAGAAAATCAAACAGCTCATGCTCATTCTGGTGGACAACGCAGTGAAATATACACCGGAAGGCGGCTTTGTCACGGTGCGCCTGGCGGAACCAGCAGCGGGGAAAATCCTGTTTGCAGTGACGGATACCGGTATTGGCATTGCGCCGGAGGATCAGCAGCGGATCTTTGATCGGTTTTATCGCGTGGACAAGGCACGTTCCCGGGAGATGGGAGGCAACGGCTTAGGCCTGGCTATCGCCCGGGAGATCGTGCACCTTCACGACGGCGGAATCAAAGTAACGAGCCAGCCGGGCGAGGGAACTACCTTTACCGTGACCTTGAAGCGTCTGGGATGAATTCCGAAGAGTGGAGCCATTTTTTCCGGGGCCTGTGAACGCAGGCCTCTTTTTCGTTTTCGTACCTTTTCGCAAAAAATCCCCATAGACGGAACGGGCCGGGTGTCGTATAATAAATTCTAAGTGTTTTACAGGACGAGGTGAATGGATGGAAAAGGTAATCGTCAAAGTGCGGGGCGAGCAGACCGATACGGAAGGGGAAAAGAGCCGGATTGAGATGGTGGCGGAAGGTCGCCACTATTGTCGGAACGGCAGGCATTACGTCCTTTATGACGATCATGTGATGGACGGCGCCGGACACATTTCCACGGTGCTGAAGATCGCGCCGGACTCGGTGGTTCTTCTGCGTTCGGGGGCGGTCACTCAGGAGCAGCGATTCGATGCGCGGGCAGCCAGCGTCAGCCAGTATCAGACACCGTACGGAAATTTAGAATTAGCGGTGCGTACCGAAGCGGTGAACGTCGTCTACGGTACGGTTTCAGGACAGGTGGATGTGAGTTACGCCCTGTCGGTCAATGGCCAGGCGGAGACGCAGAACGAGTTACACATTGAAATAAGCGCGGCGGAGGGCGAAATCAGCCGCTTGAATTAGCGCGGAACGTTCGCCGCGAGGGAGCGGACGGTTGGGAATGGAAGCGCTGGGATGGAGGGGAATGTCTTTGGATATCAAGGATCATTTGGCAAGAGCTGTCCGGGCCGCGGCGGAAGAGGCCATGGCGGAAGGGGTGCTTTCCCGGGGAGAGATGCCGGCGGTGGCCCTTGAAGTGCCGCCGCAAAAAGAGATGGGGGACTTCGCCACCAATTTTGCCATGCAGTCGGCCCGCATCTTTCGCCAAAATCCGCGCCGCATTGCGGAGACGATCGTCAGCCGTTTGCACCTCGCCGAGCTGGACCGGGCGGAGATCGCCGGACCGGGCTTCATCAATTTCTTTCTGCGGGCGGATGTCCTTTACGATGCGCTGAGCCAGGCCATCGATCAGGGGGAAGCCTACGGGACGCTCTTGGCCAAAGAACGGGAACCGGTGATGGTGGAATATGTCAGCGCTAATCCTACGGGACCGCTTCATGTAGGACATGGTCGCGGGGCGGCGGTGGGAAGCGCCCTGGTGAACCTTTTGCGAGTGGCGGGGTATCCCGTGCGAAGCGAGTATTACATCAATGACGCGGGGAATCAAATCGATATTTTAGCGGCTTCGGTGAACGCCCGCTATCTGGAGCTTTTTGACCGTGCAGCTGTCTTTCCCGAGAACGGATATCACGGGGCCGATATTATCGCTACGGCGGAGCGCATCGCGGCGAAAGAAGGGGATCGCTATTTAGCCATGCCGGAGGCAGAGCGGCTGCAGGCTTTTCGGGAAGTGGCGCTGAGGGAAAAGTTAGCGGCGTTGCAGGAAGATTTAGCAGCCTTTAATGTGCGCTTTGACGTCTGGTTCAGCGAGCGAAATCTACACCCGGAAAAGGTGCAGACAGCCATTGCGGAGCTTCGCACCAAGGGGGCGGTCTATGAAAAGGACGGGGCGCTGTGGTTTCGCTCTACGGACTACGGAGACGATAAGGATCGGGTCGTCGTTCGGGAGAACGGAGAACCTACCTATTTGGCGGCGGATATTGCCTACCATCGGGATAAATTCGAACGGGGTTTTGGCACCCTCATCAATCTCTGGGGGGCCGACCATCATGGCTACGTTTGTCGGGTGAAGGCGGCCATGGCGGCTTTGGGATATGATCCGTCACGGCTCACGGTGCTGCTTCTTCAAATGGTCAGTCTGTATCGGGGCGGCGAACTGGTGAAGATGTCCAAACGAACCGGAGAGAGCGTGACTTTAGCGGAGCTCATAGAAGAAGTGGGCACTGACGCGGCTCGTTATTTTTTCGTTATGCGCTCGCTGGACAGCCAGCTGGATTTTGATCTGGATCTGGCTAAGAGTCAGTCCAATGAAAACCCCGTTTACTATATTCAGTACGCTCATGCCCGCATCGCCAGTATTTTCCGGCAGGCAAAAGAGGCGGGGCTGACCGTGGACGAGGAGCCGGATCTCATGCAGTTGACAGATGAAACGGAGATCGCGCTCATCAAAAAAATCATTGAATATCCCGATGAGATAGAACGGGCGGCGGCCGATTACGCGCCCCAGCGTATCGCCCGCTTCGCGTACGATACAGCGGCGGCCTTCCACAGCTTTTACAGTAAGTGCCGCATCATGGGGGTGGAAAAGCCGCTGGCGAGAGCGCGGCTGGCCTTGGCGGGGAAAGCGCAGCAGGTCATCCGCCATGCGCTGAATATTTTGGGGATATCCGCGCCGCAGAAGATGTAGAGCGGGTGGCCTCATCAGAAAGCGCCGACGATATTTTCTGCGCCGCAGTTTAATAAAAGAGAGGGAAGAGAGATGAATTATTTACAGAGCGCCGAGACAGATGTGGCTTATCACATTTTGTCCGCGAAGGGCGAACCGTGCTATTATAAGGATTTGGTATTGGAAGTTATCGAAAAGAAGGCCAAACCGGTGCAATCGCTGTCCCGCGCCATTTCCGAAGTCTATACCCTGATCAACATGGACAGCCGATTTCAGTACGTGGGGAAGGGCCTCTGGGGACTGACGGAGTGGAGTCCTTCGGAGACTAAACGTTCCCATGGCCCGGCAGCGGCCGCTTCTTCTGGAGGAGCCGCGAAATCCACCCGGCGCCGAGAAAAGCTTTTGGAAAGTATCCAGGAGGGTTGATTCCGGCGCGTCCGGAAGGAGCATAAACGAGTGCGGCGCGTGGGCGCGGTATTTTCGAAAGTCCGAGCAGGAGGGTCAGTATGGCAAAGTACATTTTCGTTACGGGCGGTGTGGTGTCGTCTTTGGGGAAGGGCATTACGGCGGCGTCTTTGGGACGGCTTTTGAAGAGCCGGGGGATTCGGGTCACCATCCAGAAGTTTGATCCTTACATCAATATTGATCCGGGGACGATGAGTCCCTATCAGCACGGAGAAGTTTTCGTCACCGACGACGGCGCGGAGACGGATTTGGATTTGGGCCATTATGAGCGCTTCATTGACATTAACCTGACGAAGATGTCCAATATTACGGCCGGGAAAGTGTACTGGTCAGTACTTAACAAGGAGCGTCAGGGAGATTATTTGGGTAGCACGGTACAGGTCATTCCCCATATTACCAATGAGATCAAACAGCGGGTCTACGATGTGGCGAAGGCGGATAACGCGGAAGTGGTTATTACCGAGATCGGCGGGACGGTGGGCGATATTGAGAGTCTGCCTTTCATTGAAGCGATCCGTCAGGTAAAGAAGGAAGTGGGAAAAAACGATGTCCTGTACATCCATGTGACCCTGGTGCCGTACATCTCCGCTGCCGGGGAACTCAAGACAAAACCCACCCAGCACAGCGTTAAGGAATTGCGGGGGATCGGGATTCAGCCGGATATCCTCGTCTGTCGGACGGCGAAGCCTCTCTCGGAGGAAATGCGGGAAAAGCTGGCCCTCTTTTGCGATGTGGACGTCAATGCGGTCATCGAAAACCGCACCGCTGATACCATTTACGAGGTGCCGCTGATGATGCAGCGGGAAGGCCTTGACCGCATCGTTCTGGAGAAGCTGAATATGGACGTCTCTCCCGCCAATATGGAAGCGTGGGAGAAGATGGTGTATAAGATTCATCATCCGGTGAAGAAGGTCAAGATCGCCGTGGTGGGAAAATACGTCGCTCTTCCTGACGCTTATATGTCTGTCACCGAGGCACTGCATCACGCGGGCATTGCCAATGATACAGAAGTCCGCATCGCGTGGGTCAATTCCGAGGAGATCGAAGCGCCGGAAATGGACATGGCCGAAGTATTCGCAGGCTGCAAGGGGATCTTAGTGCCTGGCGGCTTCGGTGATCGCGGTGTGGAAGGCAAGATTCGTGCCATTCAATATGCTCGGGAGAATAAGATCCCCTTTCTGGGACTTTGTCTTGGAATGCAGTGCGCCGTCATAGAGTTCGCCCGTCATGTCTGTGCATTGCCTGACGCGCACAGCGCCGAGTTTAATGTCGAGACACCCCATCCGGTCATCGCGCTGATGGATTCCCAAGTGAACGTGGTGAAAAAAGGCGGTACGATGCGCCTTGGGTCTTATCCCTGCAAGCTGAGGGAAGGAACCCACACATACGCTGCCTATGGGGAAGAGAATATCAACGAGCGTCATCGTCACCGCTTTGAATTTAACAATGCGTACCGCGATCAGTTTACCGCGGCAGGGATGGTCATCGCCGGTACGCTTCCCGACGACAGCCTGGTAGAAGTAGTTGAGGTGAAGGCGCATCCGTGGTTCGTGGGTTCCCAGTTCCACCCGGAGCTTAAATCGCGCCCCAATGCGCCGCATCCTCTGTTCCGTGATTTTGTGAACGCTGCTCTCGCTTTATGATCTGATTTTTTGGCAGGAAAAAGTTCCCCGTGCCTTTGTTTTCCATATTGACGATACCCGCTGAGCGCCGGGCCCATGTTGGGCTGCGGCGCTTTTTACGAAGAAAATAATTTTGCTTTCTCTGATGGGAAAGAAGGATTTTGTCGGATGACAGCGAAATTATCTCCATGCGGAAAATCAGACGACGAAGCAGGAAGGGGTGGCAGCGGTGCTTATTCGGGAAGCGTGTTCGGCGGCGTTTTATTGTCAGCGCTGCGGCAAAGTGCACGTGCATGATATTCCCTACTTTACGGCGAATCGTACTGTGCTGCGCTGCGACCGCTGCGGGCAAACGCAGGTCGTTTGCGAACGTAACGCTGGGGGACGACAGATCGTTTTCACCGTAGGCTGCGTCCTTTGCGGCAATGAGAGCCGTGCCGTTTATTCCCTCAAAAGCTTACCGCAGATCCGGCTGGAAAAAATATTCTGCCAGTACGATCACTTTGAGTTGGGCTATATTGGGCGGCGCCGCTTGATTGCGGAACTTTTGGCATTTAATCAGGCGGAATTTGAGGCGCTTCATCCCCAGGATGGAAAGAATTTCATTGAGAAACAGCCCATTCTTTTAGAAGCCCTCAATCGCGTGCATGAGATGGCGACGCAGGGTGATATCATCTGCCCGTGCGGCAGCGGTCTCATTTCCGCGGATATTCGAGGAAATTCCATCGTCTTGTCGTGTGATACCTGCGGCAGCTATTATGTGCTGCGAGCGGAAACGGAAAGAGATTTAGCCCGCATTGGCCGGGGCATGGATATCGGTCTCATCGCGCCGGGGATGGCCCGCAAGCGATGAGAGTTACTGCTGCTATGAAAAAGCCTTACGGCATGTATACAAGGATACATGCCGTAAGGCTTTTTTCGTTCATTTACAATTTATTTGGGCCGGTGTATAATCAATATAATGGGCGTTTGGCGCTTCGGCACCGGCGTCCGTCCCGTATTTCAGGACAGATATTTTAAGGAGGAACCGTCACATTATGAGCAAAAAGATGAAGACCATGGACGGCAATACGGCAGCGGCATACATTTCTTACGCGTTTACGGATGTCGCCGCGATCTATCCCATCACGCCGTCGTCCCCCATGGCGGAACATGTGGATGAAATGGCGGCTCACGGGCATAAGAACCTGTTCGGACAGCCGGTTCGGCTGGTGGAACTTCAGTCGGAAGGCGGCGCGGCCGGGGCAGTTCATGGCTCGCTCCAGGGCGGGGCGTTAACGACGACTTACACGGCGTCCCAGGGGATGATGCTGATGCTTCCCAATATGTATAAAATTTCCGGTGAACTTTTGCCGGGCGTGTTCCATGTGAGCGCTCGCGCTTTGGCGACTTCCAGTCTGAATATTTTCGGGGATCATCAGGATGTCATGGCAGCCCGGCAGACCGGCGTGGCCATACTGGCGGAGTCCAGCGTTCAGCAGGTGATGGATCTGGGGGCGGTGGCGCATTTGGCGGCGATCAAAGGCCGGGTGCCCTTCATCAACTTTTTCGACGGCTTTCGTACTTCCCACGAGATCCAGAAGATCGAAGTGGTGGACTATGAAGATTTAGGCAAACTCTTGGATTGGGAAGCGGTAGAGGCTTTCCGACATCGGGCCTTGAATCCCGATCATCCGGTCATTCGCGGCACCAGCCAGAACCCGGATATCTATTTCCAAACCCGGGAAGCGGTCAATTCCTATTACGAGGCCATTCCCGATTTAGTGGAAAAGACCATGAAGGAGCTTTCCGCCATTACGGGCCGGGAACATCATCTCTTTGATTATCACGGGGCGAAGGATGCGGATCGCGTCATCATCGCCATGGGTTCTGTCTGCGAGGCCGCCGCCGAGGTGGCGGATTATCTGAATAATGCTGGGGAAAAGGTGGGCGTGATGACGGTGCATCTCTATCGCCCCTTCTCGCTGAAACATTTTTTCCGGCAGCTTCCCAAGACGGTGAAGAAGATCGCCGTCTTAGATCGCACGAAGGAGCCGGGGGCTTTGGGGGAACCCCTTTATCTCGACGTCAGGAACGCTTTCTACGAGGAAGCGGTGAAGCCAATCGTCGTGGGGGGCCGTTACGGATTGGGCGGAAAAGATGTCACGCCGGATCAGATTTTCGCCGTTTACGAAGAACTCTTGAAGGAGAAGCCGAAAAACAGCTTTACCATCGGCATTGAAGATGACGTGACCGGTCTTTCCCTGGCTCCGGTGAAGAGCGACGTGGATCTCACGCCGGAAGGCACCACCGCATGTAAGTTCTGGGGCTTCGGCTCCGACGGCACGGTGGGGGCGAATAAGAGCGCCATTAAGATCATCGGCGACAATACGGACATGTACGCGCAGGCCTATTTTGCCTACGATTCCAAAAAATCGGGCGGCATTACCATCTCCCATCTGCGCTTCGGAAAGTCCATTATCCGTTCGCCATATCTCATCAATAAGGCGAATTTCATTTCCTGTTCCAAGGAGTCCTACGTCCATTCCTATGACCTTTTAGCCGGACTAAAAAAAGGAGGCACCTTCCTCCTCAATACCACTTGGTCAAAAGAGGAATTGGAGACCCAGCTCCCTGCTGCCATGCGCCGCTACATCGCGCAGAACGATATTAAATTTTACATCATCAACGCGGTGAAGATTGCCCAGGAATTGGGCTTAGGCGGGCGCTTCAACATGATCATGCAGTCAGCCTTCTTCAAGTTGGCGAATATTATTCCCTTGGATAAAGCGGTGGCGTATCTGAAGGATTCTGTGGTGGAGACCTATGGCAATAAGGGCCAGAAGGTCATCGACATGAACAATGGTGCCATTGATAAGGGCATCGATCCGGCGGCCCTCATTGAGATCGAGGTGCCCGCTGCTTGGAAAGAAGCGGCGGACGAGCCCAAACCGGCGGTAAATGCCCCGGAATTTGTCACGAAGGTGCAGGATGTGATGAACCGGCAGGAAGGGGAAAAGCTGCCCGTCTCCACCTTTGCCTACGGCATGGAGGATGGTACATTTCCCAGCGGCAGCGCGGCCTATGAGAAGCGTGGCGTGGCCATCGACGTGCCGGAATGGCAGGCGGATCTCTGCATCCAGTGTAACCAATGTGCTTTCGTTTGCCCTCACGCGGCGATTCGTCCGGTGCTGACCACCGACGAGGAGATCGAAAAGGCACCCCAGGGCATGGAGTTTAAGCCTGCCATGGGGGCAAAAGGGTTGAGCTTTACCATGGCGGTGTCGGTGAAGGACTGCCTTGGCTGCGGCAACTGCGCTGACATTTGCCCGGCACCCAAAGGCAAGGCCCTCATCATGAAGCCGCTGGCGACTCAGATCGATAAGCAGCCGATCTTTGATTTTGGTATCAACACGGTGGCGCCGAAGTCCAACCCCATGAATAAAAAGACGGTGAAGGGCAGCCAGTTCGAGCAGCCGCTCTTTGAATTTTCCGGCGCCTGCGCAGGCTGCGGCGAAACGCCTTACGTCAAGTTGGTCACTCAACTTTTCGGCGACCGTATGATGATCGCCAACGCTACGGGATGCTCCTCTATCTGGGGCGCTTCGGCCCCGGCGATGCCCTACACGAAAAATCATTTAGGGTACGGCCCGGCTTGGGCCAACTCCCTTTTCGAGGATAACGCGGAGTACGGCTTAGGGATGTTCTTAGGAGTTAAGGCGGTACGGGAGACGCTGGCCGACGACGTGAAAGGGGTTCTGGCAAAGGGAACGGTGAGTGCCGATCTCAAGGCCGCTATGGAAGATTGGCTGGAGAACCTGTCGGAAGGAGAAGGGACCCGGGCGCGGGCTGATAAGCTGGCGGCCCTTTTAGAGGCAGAAAAAGGCAGCGACGCGCTCCTCCAAAAGATCTACGATAAGAAAGATTTCTTTGTCAAGCGCTCCCAATGGATCATCGGTGGCGACGGTTGGGCCTATGATATCGGCTATGGCGGACTGGATCATGTGTTGGCCGCCGGGGAAGACGTCAACGTCCTCGTCTTAGATACCGAAGTTTATTCCAATACGGGCGGACAGTCATCCAAGGCGACACCCACGGCGGCGGTAGCTCAATTTGCTGCTACCGGCAAGAAGACGAAAAAGAAGGATCTGGGTATGATGGCCATGAGTTATGGCTATGTTTACGTGGCCCAGATATGCATGGGTTCGGATAAGAATCAGGCGCTCAAGGCCATTGCTGAAGCAGAGGCGTATCATGGACCGTCGCTCATCATTGCCTACGCCCCTTGTATCAATCACGGCATTCGCATCGGCATGGGCAAGACGCAGGAAGAAGAAAAGCGCGCCGTTGCGGCCGGGTATTGGGCGACCTACCGTTACAATCCCGAATTGGTCGGAACGGATAAAAATCCCTTCAGCTTGGATTCAAAAGAGCCCACGGCGGACTTTCAGGAATTTTTGCAAGGGGAGGTACGCTATTCTTCGCTTAAGCGGGCGTTCCCTGACATCGCGCAGCAGCTTTACGATAAAACGGAACAGGATGCCAAAGCGCGGCTGGCCAGTTATAAGCGGTTGGCGGGACAAGCCTGAATTATCAAGAACGACGCTTAGCGCGGCCTGAAGGCTTCAGGGCCGGGATGTTTTCGATTTGTCAGGGGGAAAGGCATAAGTGCCTATCCTTCGGCCAGAAAGTTGACACAAAAAGGAGCGCTCCTCATTTTAGGAGCGCTCCTTTTCCCGTTTGCAGAAAAGCGGGGGATATGGTTGCCTTTTCGTGAGGCCGTATGTCACAACGACCACCGCTGCGGCTGTTCAACTCAAAGAACAAGCTGTGTCTTGATGCGCTGGATGGCCTCTTCGGTGGCGGCGCGGTCACCGAAGGCAGTGAGGCGAAAATAGCCTTCACCGCAGGGGCCGAAGCCTACCCCCGGTGTACCGACGATATGAACTTCTGTCAAGAGCTTATCGAAGAAATCCCATGACTTCATGTTATTCGGGGTCTTGAGCCAGAGGTAGGGGGCATTGACGCCGCCGAATACGGTCAGCCCGGCGGCCTTCAGACCCTCTCGGATGATGCGGGCATTTTCCATATAGTAAGCAATATTTTCCTTCACCTGCCGCTGCCCCTCTGGGGTGTAGATGGCGGCCGCGCCGCGTTGAACGATGTAAGCGGTACCGTTAAATTTTGTGGAGTGGCGGCGATTCCAGAGAGCGTTCAGAGGATGGGAAGAGCCGTCCTCAGCCCGAGCGGCGACCGTTTTCGGCACTACGGTATAGCCGCAGCGGGTTCCGGTAAATCCCGCCGTCTTGGAAAAGGAACGAAATTCAATCGCTACGTCCCGGGCGCCCTCCATTTCATAAATGGAGCGGGGGACGTCCTGTTCCGTGATATAGGCGGCATAGGCTGCATCGAAGAGAATCACCGTGTCGTTGGCCTTGGCGTAGTCGACCCACTTTTGCAGGGCGGCTTTTGACAGGGTGGTGCCGGTGGGATTGTTAGGGCAGCAGAGGTAGAGCATGTCTACTCGTTCCTTGGGCAGGGCCGGAGAAAAGTCGTTTTCGGCATGAGAAGGGAGGTAAACGACGCCGGCAAAATGGCCGTCGGCCTGGAGTTTTCCAGTGCGTCCCGCCATGACATTGGTGTCCAGGTAAACGGGATAAACGGGATCCGTGATGGCTACTACGTTATTGACGCCAAAGATCTCCTGAATATTGCCGCAGTCACTTTTGGAACCGTCGCTGACGAAGACTTCATCCTGTTCCACCCGGAGCCCGCGGCTCGTATAATTATGTTCAATGATGGCGTCGATGAGAAAATCGTAGCCCTGTTCTGGGCCGTAGCCGCGGAAGCTCTCCTTGCGTCCCATTTCGGTCACGGCTTTTTCCATGGCGGCCACGGAAGCGGCCGGAAGCGGCAGCGTCACGTCACCGATGCCGAGACGAATGATCTTTGCCTCGGGATGGGCGTCTTTGAACGTGGTAACGCGGCGGGCGACCTCAGCAAACAGGTAATTGCCCGGCAGCTTGAGATAATTTTCGTTAATATAGGCCATGCAACAGGTACCTCCTCAGGAAATTGCAGATTTTTAGGATTGGGTGCTATCGGTAGACGGCGAATCCGTCAGTGAATGAGCGAATCTCGGCAGAAATCGATGAACGCCTGGGCCGCTTTGGAAACGTAGCGGTCCTTTTTCCATGCCATGCCCAGCTCGTAGTGCAAGGGAGGATCAAGGGGCAAAGCGACGATGCCGGGTACGTTTTCCAGTACGAAATCAAGGAAAAGCGAGATGCCCACACCGTTTCGGATTAACGCTTTCAGCGTCTCGATCTGGTTAGATTCTAAGACGATGTTGGGGGTAATACTGGCGAGTCGAAATGCATCTAAAAGCTGCGAACGGAGGAAGGAACCATCTTTCATCATGATGAGGTTTGACGCGCCGATATCGGCGTAAGTCAGCGACTTTTTGACGGCCAACGGATGGTTCAACGGGACGCCTACGACCGTTTGACAGGTCGCCATGGGCAGAGCCTGCAGTGTGGGGGCGGCGTCCGAAATGATGACGATGCCGAAATCAAGATCGTCTCCTTCTAATTTTTCGCGAATGGCCATGGAGCCTTCTTCATAGAGATAGATGGAAAGATGGGGGTGCTGCTGTTGGAAGTTTGAGAAGATGCGGGGAAAGAGATAAGCGCCGATCATAGGGGGGATGCCGATTCGGATGGTCCCCTTCTGGAGTTGTTTATAGTCCTCTAATTCCAAAATGGCGTCATGGATGGTTTGCAGGGCGATATCCGCCCGGTTTAGGAAAACGATGCCTTCGGGGGTCAAAGAGAGTTGTTTCTGGCTGCGATCGAAGAGCTGGATACCCAGCTCGTGTTCTAATTTCTTGATGGCCACCGTTACATTGGGTTGTGAGACGTGCAGGCGCTCTGCGGCTCGCGTCAGGTTTCGCAAGCGGGCGGCCATTTGGAAATATTCCAGTTGGCGCAGCTCAACGGGCAGTTTTCTCATGCGTTTTCCCTCCGAAATAATTATTGATTATGGTATAGTAGATTATATCATGTTTTTTTGTATGCCGGTAGAGAGGGAAAAGAAATAATTTTGAGGGAGAAAGGGACGGCTGTCGTATGCGGCGGGGAAAATTTGAGAAAAAAGTATGATAGGAAGGGCCGCGGCCCTGTTTCTCGTAGTTCCTATTCGGTGAAATCAGGTCGTTTAGCGGGCGGTGAAAAATTTTAAGGGGTAACAAAGCGTTTATTTTTAAGCAATTTCTCATAATCAATACAGAATATGAAGAATCTTGGAAAATATTCCCATAAGGAAAATTTTCCTATAAAATTTCTCCTTTGCTCTTGACAGGGGAATTTTTCAAAAATTTTCTTAAGAAAAGGGTAGGAATTTTTCCGATTTTATGGAATAATAGACATGAACACTGATTTATGAAAGTAAGGATTCCTTTCGAGGGGGCGGAGGATTTTATGGGGCGCTTTATTCGGCGCTCGCATTGGGATATAATATAAGCTGCATAAGCACTGCCGCGTGTGCATGGGGGACATCTAAGGAAGGGATGTTTGCGGGCGGCAGGATTATCAGGGAAAAGAGGGGGACTTATTTTGGAAACATCAACCGTCGTCGGTTTGGCTATGGGGATAGTCTCGGTCTTCGTCGGCATGATCCTCAAGGGGGCGCCGATCTCGGCCATGAATAACCCAGCCGCCTTTTTGATCATTATCTGCGGTACGTTTTCCTGTTTGTTTACGGGATTTCCCATGGAAAATATGAAAAATTTTCCGACTTTGTTGAAGAAAACGCTGCATCGTCCGGCCCTTCAGAAGCGCAACGAGCTGGTTAAACTTTTCATCGAGCTGTCTCAGATCGCCCGGCGGGAAGGAATTTTAGCCTTGGAAAGCAAGGTGCAGGAGATTCAGGATCCTTTCTTTAAAACGGGATTGAGCATGGTCATTGACGGTATGGATCCGGAATTCGTCAGCGACGTATTGGATGCGGAGCTGTCTATCATGCAGTCGCGGCACATGGAGGGGCGCTCCATGTTTACGCAGGCCGGAACTTACGCGCCGACGCTGGGCGTTTTGGGCGCGGTTGTCGGACTTATTGCCGCCCTCGGCAACATGAATGATATTGACAAATTGGGCCACGCCATTGCATCGGCCTTCGTCGCCACGATCTTGGGTATCTATACGGGTTACGTGCTCTGGCTTCCTTTTGCCAATAAGCTGAAGGTTTTTTCCGAGATGGAGATCGGTCAGAAACGCATGATCATTGAAGGTATTCTGTCCTTACAGGCCGGCGATTCACCTACGGCCATTGAAGCTAAATTGATGGTATTCATTCCACAGTCCGAACGGGCTGCCATTAAGTCGGAGGGATAAATCTATGGCAAAGAAAAAGCACGGCCCCCCTCATGAAGAAGAAGCGGGCGAGGCTTGGCTCTTACCCTATTCGGATTTGATGACACTGCTCTTGGCCCTGTTTCTCTGTCTCTTCTGCATGTCGCAAACGGATCAGGGAAAAGTGGTGGAAATGGCACAGGCTTTTCATAAGGCGTTCAGCATGGGCAGCAGCGGTGTTTCTTTGCTCACCGGAGCGGGACTTGCCGGGTCAACGGCTTCGGGGACGGGCAGCGGTCCCATGGAAGAGGGGACGAACCCTTATATCGTAGAAAATCAGACACTGGAGAAACTGCAGCAGACATTGGATGAATATATTCGGGAGAACCATTTAGAGAATGATCTCCACGCGAACATGACCGAGGATGGGCTTCTCATTCGGATCAAGGAGAAGGCACTCTTTCCGTCGGGTTCGGCGGAACTGGTTCCGGAATCACAATTGGTGGGACCGGTGGTAGCAGGCCTTTTAGGGGCAATCCCGGAACGGGTCATCATCTCGGGGCATACGGATAATGTGCCCATCAGTACGGCGCAGTATCCGTCGAACTGGGAACTGAGTTCGGCTCGGGCGCTGAACTTCATGAAGTTTCTTCTGGCATCCAATCCGGCCCTTGATCCGGCTCGGTTCAGTGCTATCGGCTACAGCGAGTATCGACCGGCGGCAACGAACAGCACGGAAGAGGGACGCAGCCAGAATCGCCGCGTAGAGATTTTGATTGCCCGCACGTATAAAATGGCCGAAGGAACCTTGGTGGCAAGATAATGAAAAGCAGGTTCAGGGGTTGTCGTCATGCGCGGCAGCCTCTCTTTTTTGCCGGTGAAGGAGGATTGCAAAATGAAGATCGCTGTAGCGGATGAAATGCACCGAATTGATACGGCGGCGGCAGAAAAATTCGGCATTTCGGAAGTCATTCTCATGGAAAATGCCGGACGAGCCGTGACGGGCGTCGTGACTGAAACGCTGGGGGAAGTAGCGGGACGGACTGTCTGCATTTTAGCCGGGCCGGGAAATAACGGCGGTGATGCGCTCGTCGCGGCTCGCCATCTGTTTAACCGGGGCGCGGTCGTAAGACTGGTGCTGGTGGGGGATATCGATAAATGGTCGCCGGCAGCGGCGCTCAATTACGATATCTGCAAGAAATTGGGACTTTCTTTTCAGACGCTGCAAACGGAACGGGATTGGGAGAAATTGGGCCTGCTCCTTCGTTTGGCGGATGGCGTGGTGGATGGTCTTTTGGGGATAGGGATGAAAGGCGCTCTGCGGGAACCTTTGCCCCGTTTAATTTCTATGGTGAACGATTCGGGACTGCCGGTGGTGGCCATTGACGTTCCCAGCGGCGTTGAGGCGGACAGCGGCCGGGTCAGTGAAGCGGCGATAAAGGCGCAAGTGACCGTGACCTTCGGACTTCCCAAGACAGGGCATTTCTTTTGCCCCGGTGCGGCCTGTGCGGGCCGGCTGGTGGTAGATGACATCAGTCTGCCGCCGACGCTGCTTTCGGACGAGACCATTCGCCAAGAATATTTGGATCGAAATCGGGCGCGGGCGATGCTTTTGCCGCGCCCGTTGGATGCGCATAAGGGATCCTGCGGCCGCATTTTGGCTGTGGCCGGATCGCGGGGCATGACCGGTGCGGCGGCTCTTTGCGGTGAGGCTATTCTTCGGGCCGGGGCAGGGATTGCGGTGTTGGCCGTAGCGGCTGGACTGCAAGGCATATTAGCAGCCAAGCTGACGGAGGTTATGACGTGGCCGCTGCCGGAAAGTACGGCGGGAGTTCTCGGCGATAAAGCTTTGGAGCCTTTGAAGCAGTTGGCGTCAGATTATGACGGGATACTGCTGGGACCGGGATTGGGGCGGGCCAGTGAGACGGGAGAACTCCTGCGCCGGTTTGTCAAAGACGCTCGGAAGCCCTGCGTTCTTGACGCAGATGCGCTGTTTGCTTTCGTGGGGCATACGGAGGAACTGGCGGCGCTTTCTGCGCCCGTCATTCTGACACCGCATCTGGGGGAAATGGCGGCCCTTTTGGGCATCACGATCCCCGCTTTACGGGAAGAGCTCATCCCGCTTTGCCGGAAGGCGGCTGCCGATTGGCAGGCCATTTTGGCCGTGAAGAGTGAGTGCACCATTGTGGCCCTGCCGGATGGTCGTGTCTTTTTGACCTCTACGGGGAATGCCGGCATGGCTACTGCCGGAACGGGGGACGTTTTGGCGGGTACCATCGCCGGGCTTCTCTGGCAGACCGCTTCTCCGGAAGAAGCGGCGCTCTTGGGCGTTTATCTCCACGGTGCAGCGGGGGATTTGGCTGCGGAAGAAAAAGCCGAAGGCCTTTTAGCGGGGGATCTTTTGGCTAAGCTGCCGCTGGCGCGAAAATCCCTGAAAGAAGTCGTCGATTGACCGATTGGTCTGGCCGGGGCGATTTTCATTTTTTTGTCAGCAATAGACCGCATAATAAAAGCATTCTACACACGACGTTTAGGCAGAACCGCTGAACGTCAAAGGCGATTCGGTGAGATGAGCTCCGCGGGGACGTTTATTTTACAAAACAGGGGGGGATGAGGATGGATATAAATGAGCTGACGGTATCTTCCCTGGCGCTCCCGGAGCATCTTCAGGGGCTTTTCTCTACCATTGGGCTGCGGGACGCGCTGGACATCCTGTTAGTGGCCATCATTCTTTATAAGACCTACGAAATGTTGGAAGATACCAGGGCCATCACGTTGGTCAAGGGGCTCATTATCCTCATGGGACTGACCCTCGTGAGCAACTGGATGGAACTTCATGCGATCTTCTGGCTGCTGCAAAAGACCGTAACCCTTCTTTTTCTGGCGCTGCCCATTGTCTTTCAGCCGGAGCTGCGGCGGACGCTGGAACATGTGGGGCAGGGGAAATTTTTTGGCCGTTCCGTATTTTTAAACGACGAAGAGGCGCGTTCCTTAGTGAATGAGCTGACTCGGGCCGTTTTTCTGATGGCGGAGAAGAAGATCGGCGCGCTCATCGTGGTGGAGCGTAACATGGGTCTCAATGATATCTGCGCCTCCGGCATTCAAATCGACGGGCTGGTGACGGCTGATTTTCTCATGAACGTTTTTATTCCCAATACGCCCCTGCATGACGGAGCTGCTGTCATACGCGGCAAGCGCCTCGTCGCGGCAGGCTGTCTGCTGCCGCTCACGGAAAACCGGCGGCTTTCCTCGGAATTAGGCACACGCCACCGGGCGGCTATCGGCCTATCGGAGCAATGTGATGCGTTGATCATCGTGGTCAGCGAGGAGACGGGCGTCGTATCGGTGGCGGAAGAGGGGCGCATCACCCGCCGGCTGACTGCTGATCAGCTTAAAGCTTACCTGGAGCCGATTTTTTCACCTGAATCTGTCAGCATTCGGGAAACGATCGCGAATTGGAGGCAGAAATGATGGACGGGCTCTTGGGGATCTTTCGCCACAAATTCGTGGTTAAATTATTCGCTCTCGTGGGAGCGACGGTTCTTTGGTTCTTCGTGATGAGCGACCAGAATCCGGTGATGGATTCGTCCGTTTCTGTTCCGGTGACGTTTATTGGAGCGCCGGATCGTGCCAGGGTGACGCCGAGCGTTTCTGACATCAAGGTAAAATTACGTGGGCCGCGCTCTGTTTTTGCTGCTGCTCGTCGGGATGAGATCAAAGCCATTCTTGACCTGAGCGATAAAGAACCGGGAACGCATCATTTGTCGGTTCAGACGCTTCTGCCGCAAGGATTGGAAGTAGTGAGCCTCAAGCCGGAATATGTGGATGTTCTTATCGATCCCCTGATACAGAAGAGGCGGTCTCTCCGTATCATCCCCTCCGGGACTGTGGGGCCGGGATTTACCGTGTCCCGTATGACGCCCGAGACGGATTCTGTTTTCATCGACGGCCCGGAGACAGTTGTGAATTCAGTGACACAGGTCATCGGCTATGTACCTCTCAGCGGCGATCGTACGGCGGATTTTGATGTTCGGGTGACCCTATCGGCAATGGATGAGGATGGCCGATCGGTATCAGACGTGACGCTGACGCCGGAAGATGTTTCTGTTCACGTTCAGTTGGCCCGCGGTCTCTCCAAAAAAGTTGTGGATATTAAGCCGGTCTTTGAAGGAACGCCCGCTGCTGGTTACGCTGTCACGGAAAGCCGGACGGAGCCGGCTCGCCTTGAAATTGCCGGTGATGCGGCGACGCTGGAAAAAATCACTGCTCTGGAAACGGAGCCTATTTCTATCGCTGGCCTTTCTGCATCTGCGCGACGAGTCGTCAACCTTGCTTTACCGGATGGCGTAACCGTGACAAATCGGACGGTGACAGTGGCTGTATCGGTTGCCCGTAAATAGAGAGGGAAACGTGAGTGCAGGGGCTTAAGATTTTTTGGCCCCTGCCTTTTTGCGCCGTGAAAAAGGAGACGGTTTCGTGATACGTATACGTCATTTGGCAGCGCCGATAGAGGAATTGGGGCCGCTGGAAGAATTGGCGGCCCGACGCTTGCGCCTTCCCGCCGGAGCGGTGCAAGAGGTACGGTTGGTCCGTAAAGCGATAGACGCCCGCCGTTACCGGGGTACGCCGATACAATTTTCCTATACGTTGGACGTGAAGATCGCGGGCAGCGAGAAAAAGCTTTTGGCGCGATTCTATCGTGATCGCGATGTCATGGCCGCACCACCGCCGCGTCCTTCTCTTTGGGAACGGATGCCGCGCTGGGAAGGACGAGACAGACGCCCCGTCGTGGTGGGGTTTGGCCCCGCCGGGATGATGGCAGCTCTCGTGTTGGCCCGAGCGGGACTTTCCCCGCTGGTATTGGAGCGCGGGGCGGATATAGAGACGCGCCGCGCGGCGGTAGAGCGGTTTTGGCAGGGGGGCGCGTTAAATCCCGCGGCTAACGTTCAATTTGGCGAAGGGGGCGCGGGGACATTTTCCGATGGGAAACTCACCAGCCGCAGCAGCGATCCCCATACGGCGGATGTTTTAGACACTTTTATTGCCGCCGGTGCACCGGAGGAGATTCGCTATCTTCATAAACCTCATCTCGGGACGGATCGGCTGCACGGGATTGTCCGTCATATTCGGCAGGAAATCCTTCGCGCCGGGGGGGAAGTCCGCTTCGGGGCGCGAATGACGGATGTGGAAACGGGAACGGACGGCGTGCGTGCCGTGGTGGTCAACGACAGCGAACGCATCGCTGCCGAAGCGGTTCTTTTAGGAATCGGTCATTCCGCTCGGGATACCTGTCAGAAGCTCTTGGCGCGCGCGGTGGCGATGATGCCCAAAGCCTTCGCCGTGGGCCTGCGCATTGAGCATCCCCAGGCATTGATCGATAGGGTGCAGTATGGTGCGGATGCCGGCAATCCGCTTCTGCCGGCGGCGGATTACGCTTTGACGTTTCGGGACGAAGTGACCGGACGGGGGGCTTATTCTTTCTGTATGTGTCCCGGCGGGCAGGTGGTGGCGGCGGCTTCAGAAAGAGATCATATCACGACGAACGGGATGAGCCTTTATGCTCGCCGGTCGGGGGTGGCCAATGCGGCCCTCTTAGTGACCGTGACGCCGGAGGATTTTGGCAGTACGGTGGCGGGGGGCATCGCCTTTCAACGGCAATATGAATCTTTGGCCTTTCATCTCGCGGGGGCAGACTATCGGGCTCCGGTGCAGACAGTGGGGGATTTCCTTTCCGGGAAGGTCGGCAGCCGTGATTTCCTGGTCACGCCTACGTATGAACCGGGGGTGGTTTCGGCCGACCTGAAGAAAGCACTCCCAGACTTTGTTGTTCGTACCATAGCCGATGCCCTGCCGGATTTTGATCGCCGTATCCCCGGCTTTGCCGATTCTGGAGCGCCCATGACCGGCGTAGAAATGAGATCTTCGTCCCCGTATCGCATCCTGCGCGATCCGGTGACGCTGGTTTCCGTAAGCACACCGGGACTTTTTCCCATGGGGGAAGGGGCCGGATACGCGGGGGGTATTATGAGCGCCGCCGTAGACGGGCTGCGTGCAGCGCTTGCCTTTTTAGCGAAAATCGGTCATACTGTAAAAGAATAATTTTCATCGGAGCGGCAGGGGAGGAACAAACATGGCGCGACTTTTTGGCACCGACGGCGTCCGGGGCGAAGCAAATCTCGAACTGACGCCGGAGTTGGCCTATCAGCTCGGGCGGGCGGCAGCACTCTATTTTGGGGAAGAACATCGTGAAGAAAGAGAGGCGCCGTCTCTCCTGATCGGTCGGGACACGCGCCTCTCGGGACCGATGTTTGAGGCCGCACTGGCCGCGGGGATATGCTCGGCAGGGGGACAGGCCGTCCTGGCAGGTATCATGCCCACGCCGGGGATTGCCTATTTGACAAAGCAATTGGAATTTCAGGCAGGCATCGTGGTCTCCGCATCGCATAATCCTTTCTATGACAACGGCATCAAATTTTTTGGCAAAGATGGATACAAGCTGCCGGACGGTGTGGAAGATGAGATTGAAGCCTTGGTCCGTCGCGTTGACTTGGACGACGATCTGTATCGGGCACATCGGGGCGGCATCGGAACGGTGGAATTTCGCCGGGATTTGCAGCGACGCTATATTGACTTCGTAAAATCTACCATCGATACGCGCCTGGACGGGTTGCGGGTAGTTTTAGATTGCGCGAACGGTGCTTCTTATGAGATCATGCCGACGATTTTACGGGAATTAGGCGCTGACCTTACCGTGATTCACGCGGCTCCCTACGGAACGAATATCAACGACGGCTGTGGATCCACCCATTTGGAATCTTTGCGGCAGACGGTCCTGCGCTATCAGGCGGATATCGGTATTGCACACGATGGGGATGCGGATCGCTGCCTCTGCATCGATGAGAAGGGAGATCTTATGGACGGGGATCACATCCTCGTTCTTTGCGGTCTTGATATGAAGAAGCGGGGCCGCCTGTCCAAAGATACCATCGTCACTACGGTAATGGCGAATATCGGTTTTCACCAGGCTCTGGAGCGTGCGGGGATCAAGGTGGAGGTCACGAAGGTGGGGGACCGCTACGTCTTGGAAAACATGCTGGCCCATGGGTATGTGCTGGGCGGCGAACAGTCAGGACACATTATCTTTACTGATTTCACGACGACCGGTGACGGTTCCATTACGGCATTGCAAGTCTTGCAGGCGCTCATGCGGAGCGATCAGCCGGCGTCGGCTCTGAATGCTCTCATGGTCAGTTATCCGCAGCTCCTGGTAAACGTCATTGTCTCTTCTAAAGAAGGGTGGGAGGAGAATGCCGCGATCCAAGAGGCTATTCGGATAGGTACGGAAGAGATGGGAAAGAACGGACGTATTCTTGTTCGGCCTTCAGGAACGGAGCCGCTCATCCGCGTCATGGCGGAAGGGACAGATCAGGAGCAACTCGATCTTCTCTGCCACCGTATTGCCGCTGTGATCAAAAAAGAACTCGGTTGATTTATCAGGCCTCGTGGGAAACAGCGAGGTCTTTTTTATGCGTTGATATATTCCAAAATGGGAATGATAAATGCTACAGAATAGTATCCCAAAACGGGAACTTAACGAATGGATATTGTTTCATATTAAGACCTTGTATTGTGGAATAAAGCAAGGAATTCTGAAAAATAAAAGGATTGACATAAATGGCAAAATGGTATAAATTGAGAACAGAGTGCGACGGAATTATGCCATTTTGGATTCCGCGGCGCCACACAGATAGATAACACTGTTATCCGCCGTCAGACGAAGAATGCTTGGTTAAAATGTTTTAAGAATGGCGACGGGAGACGGTGACATCGGGAAGCGGCAGCTTGGAAGAGAAGGGCAGACCGTTAAATCCTGATGATTCCCGCATTTAGGATATCCGGGTGCGGATGAGAGGGGAGGGAGTTGAATGGGACATCCGGTGACAACGAATCCCTTGATCATCATGCTGATCAACATGACCATCGTGTTCGCGGTTCTGATCGGCCTGAGCTTTATGATTCGTTTGATCCATCTCGTTGACCCGACGAAGGAGAAATAAGGCATGAGGAAAGAGAATGAGGTGATTGTTTAATGGGACATCCGGTAACAACGAATCCATTGATCATCATGCTGATTAACATGACCATCGTGTTTGCGGTATTGATCGGCTTGAGTTTCATGATTCGTTTAATCCATTTAGTGGACCCAACAAAGGCCAAAGAGGAAGAACCGGCCGCTGCGGCGTCAAACCAGACCGCCGCACCAGCAGCCGTGCCAGCCTCTGCTGTCGATAACAACGTGGACATCGCGGTCATTGCCGCTGCCGTCGCCGCTTATGAAGGCGATGTGCGCATCGTGACGGTCCGTCCCATCGAAAGTGCTGTCTGGAAGAACACAGGCCGCGTGGCCGGCGTTCAGAATACGGTCTGCTGAGAAGGAGGAGTTAGATTAGAATGGAAGTTTGGAATGCATTTATCGTCTCCATCGCTTCGGTGTGGAACGACAGCGGCTTTCAGGCCCTGACTATCGGCAATG
>ERZ772764.297-NODE-297-length-36688-cov-6.820162_pt1 | contig 36688 bp, 29 predicted proteins | sample MGYA00512163_ERZ772764 | MGnify/ENA primary metagenome ERZ772764 (study PRJEB29015, sample SAMEA2737903) | human oral metagenome | biome: human oral; feature: human-associated habitat; material: dental | place: China | collected 2094 ... | reverse complement strand
AGTGGCAGTGTGGGCGGCACTGCCACTCGGGCCTGAGCGTGCAGTTCCATGTGGAGGGCACTGCCACTCGGCCCTGAGCGCGCAGCCCCGCGTGGTCGGCACTGCCACTCGGCCCTGAGCGCGCAGTTCCATGTGGAGGACACTGCCACTCGGGCCTGGACGTACCGTTTCGGTACGCTCGACGTCGAGTGGCAGTGTGAGGGCGTGCTGCCGGTACGTTCGACGTCGAGTGGCAGTGTGGGCGGCACTGCCACTCGGGCCCGAGCGTGCAGTTCCGTGTGGGCGGCACTGCCACTCGGCCCTGAGCGTGCAGCCCCGAGTGGTAGTGTGTGGGTGGCGCTACCCCGTGCGTTCGCCGCCATAGGTCACTCTTTCGCAGCTTAGGATAACTCTGCGACTGGTCAGTCCGATTTAATCCGTGTGCCCCTAGCTCTTCCGGGAGCGGCGCCACAACTCAAGGTAGCGTCCCACGTTTGCACGATCTAGCCGCGTCGCGTTGGGATTGGGCAAAGACCTCACGAACTGGGCACCGTAGCGCTTGGTCACCAGACGCGAGTCGGCAAGCACGAGCACTCCCGCATCATCCGAGCTTCGTATGAGTCTTCCCGCCGCCTGTTTAACGGCAATGATCGCCTCAGGAAGAGAGTGCTTCCACCAGGAGCGATCCTCACGAAGCTCGCGCTCGCGAACAAGCGGGTCCTGGGGATTCGCGAAGGGAAGCTTGGGAATAACGACACAGCGCAGCGTGTCACCTACCGCATCGAAGCCCTCCCAAAACGAGCGAAGCGCAAGAAGCGAACAGCTCTTATCAGCCAAGAACCTTTCGCGAAGACGTCTTGGAGAGGAACCGCGCTCCTGGCATAAAAGATGTATCCCGGCCTGTGCGAGCCGCGGCTTCAGTCCCTGATACACCTTCTCCATGTCCCGCCGGTTCGTGAAGAGTGTGAGCGTGGAGCCGCCCATAGCTCGATGGACCTCAAATAAGAGTTCCTCAAGGGCAGGCAAGTACCGCGTATCCCCTGGCTGGGGCATGTCCTGGGCAATAACGACTGACATGTTGTGCTCGAAGTCGAAAGACGATCTTAGGAGTATGTCCCTGTGAGTCCCAGCATCCTCGACGTCGAGTCCAACTGCATGATCAAAGTGCTCGAAGCTCTCCCCCACCGCCATCGTCGCCGAGGTAAACACGACGCTTTCCATCTCGGGGAGCCAGCGCTTTCCAAGCTCAGAGCCTATATCGAGCCTCTGGGCAACAAGCTTCTCACCACCCATCTCACGCCGTCTACGAGAAAGCTCAGCAAAGTAGAAGTAGTTCTCGTCCTCACCCGAGATGACGAGCCTGAGCGTCACGAGCAACTCTTCCGCGAAGCTGCCTGCCTCTGTGAGGTCTGCCGCAAGAGACGCATCCTGTCCGGACAGCGCCTCCGCCGTCTCGTGGACGTCCTTGACAAGCTCATCTAGCTGCGCCTCGGCTGCAGACGCCGCTCCCAAGAAGGTCTCCCACACCTTCGTCGCACGCAGCTCATCGTCAATCCAGAGCTGAATGCTGCCATAGCCACTCTTTCCCATATGCTCGCCCAAGGCGTGGAGTGCCTCGACAAGTGCGCTCACAGAAACCGAGGCGCGCGCCGCAGCGGCAGAGGTCTTGGTAAGTAGGCGCAGCGGCAGCGTAGAGGCCTCATGGGAAGTAAGCTTGGACATGATCGCGTGGATCGCTCCCGTCTTGGTTCCGCCAAGGCGCACAAAGCCCTCGCGAGCCGCATCGCCCGAGAACTCTCGGGCCCACTGTCGACGAGCCTCGTCCTCAAGGCCATGTGCCTCGTCGACCACCCAGTGCCTGATGGTAGGCAGTATCCTTCCCTCCATGTCAATGTCGCGCAGGAGCAGGGCATGGTTCGTGACGACGATGTCGCTCTCGGACGCGCGACGTCGAGCCCCGTGCACGAAGCACTCTGCGGGAAAGTACGGGCACTTGTTGCGCAGACATTCCGCAGGCGTGGTGGTGAGCATGGAGCGAGGCACGGAGCGCCAGCGTATGCCAAGAGCATCGATGTCCCCCTCCACCGCCTGGCAGGCGAATGCATAGCTCACGGCCAGCGAAGTAAGCATATCGGACTGTGTCGCACTGCGGGACCTGCTCCCCCCATCTGCGGAGGGAAGCTCCACCGTGCTCGCATAGTCAAGCCTGTGCAGGCAGAGGTAGTGCTCGTAGCCCTTGAGGCTCGTGAAGCTGACTCCCTGGGGCAAGACGCTATCGAGGGCGGGCAGCTCGTGAGAGACGAGCTGGTCTGTGAGGGCGTTCGTCTTCGTGGCTATGCCTGCGGTCACGCCGTTCTCCTGTGCGTAGCGGACCTCGGGAAGCAGGTAGGCCATCGACTTCCCAACGCCGGTGCCTGCCTCTATTGCCCTGTGCGTCCCCTCGGCGAGTGCCGATATGACCTCGAGCGCCATCTCGATCTGATCGGATCTCTCCTCAAAGGAGTCATACATGTCACTTAAAAGTCCACCCTTTGAAAACGCCATCCTAACTTCGTCGGCATCTAATGCCAGAGACCTCGCCCCCATCCCCTTGACACGCGCTGCCCCCCTTCCAGCAGCATCACTAACCAAGCTGCTTCGGATGGCCTTGAGGAGAAAGGGTCTTGGCTCCTGCATGCTGGCAATGTGCGCGAGGATGGGCCTAAACTGCCAACTGACCTCCTCATGCATCTGCGAGAGGCGCCGCATGAGCCCCTGCGGCAGCTCCATGAGGCCAGAGAGGATGATGGGCCACATACCCGCGAGTGCGTCTACATCATCCATGGCACGGTGTGTCACGGTGTCACGGCCAAAGGCCCTGGCCATGTCGGAGAGCCTGTGGGAGGAGAGCATGGGAAGTGCGATCCGCGAGAGGGCCAGGCTGTCGACCCAGAGCTCGCTCACCTCGCGACCACCGGGAACCTTCTCGACAAAGCCACGATCGAAGCTCGCGTTATGGGCGATGACAGGCATGCCTCCCACAAAGTTTGCCAAAAGCGAAACGGCCTCTTGGGGACACGGAGCGTCTGCGACATCGATGTCGCGAATATGCGTGAGCGCACGTATGTCGGGCGGAATGGGGCGGCTGGGATTGACGAAGGTCCTAAAGCGCTCTGCTACCTCCTTCCCGACAAGACGTGCGGCCGCTATCTCTATGAGTTCGCAGTCCTTAAACGAGAGTCCCGTCGTTTCGGTGTCGAGAACGATGACTCCCTCCTCGAGGGGTCCGAAGTCAGTGTACGCGGCTTTATCGGGAAGCCCGATATATGCATCTCGCACCGCAGCTGTCACACCCGGAACAAGCAGGGCAGCTATGGTCTCACTCACCGTGTTAGCGTGGCTCTCTTGCATACGCGAGTCCACGCTAGCGTGCGGCGCGCACGGGAACATCCTCGAGGGCCCACTGGACAAAGAGGGTACAGAGCTCAGAAAACTCGATACCAGCATGACGAGCGGCGTCGGGCAAAAGACTCCTGTCCGTCATGCCGGGGATGGAGTTAGTCTCGAGCATTACTGGCGTTCCATCATCCTTGACGATGAAGTCCGTGCGTGAGACGCCCCTGCATCCAAGAGCTTTGTGGGCGGCGATACCAAGTTCTTCAGCTCTCTTATAGACAGTCTCGTCGAGGCGAGCGGGAATAATGTGATGCAGCGATGCGGGCTCATACTTGACCTTCAAATCATAGAACTCAGAGTCAAGCGCTATCTCGATGATGGGAAGCGCCCTTGGCTCGTCGTTTCCGATGACGGGCACAGTGATCTCTACGCCAGAGACGCATTCCTCAACAAGCACACGGTCGCCCTTGCTTTCCGCCTTCCGTACCGCAGCGGCAAGCCCTCCCCTCTCGTTGACGCGACTTATGCCAAAGCTCGAGCCGTTACTTACAGGCTTTACGAAAAGGGGCAGCCCCATCTTATCCACAATGGCATCGAGGTCATCATCTGTTGGCTCTGAACCAGGGGCAAGGGTGACGCCTGATGGAACGGAGATACCTGCAGTACGACAGATGTCCTTTGCCCTCTCCTTATCGGCAGAAAGAGCAGACGAGAGGACACCCGAAAAGGTATAGGGTACATGAAGAACCTCGAGAAGCCCCTGGATGCAACCATCCTCACCATAACGGCCGTGTAGGGCAATGAAGGCCACATCGTAGTCCCCTGCGGACAGGCGCTCGACAAAGTGAGCGTCGGCTATGTCAAGGAGTTCTACGGTTATAAAACCGGCTTCCCTGAGTGCCTGTTGGCAGGCACGACCCGAGCTCATGGAGATGTCACGCTCATCGGACCATCCGCCGCTGAGGACGGCGACCTTATATTGTGTAAGCTCGGTTCTCTCCATAGGGAGCTCTCTTTCTGCCCGTAGCGTCTGGGTTAGACTCTGTGCAGCGAGTCCTCGCCACACGAGACCAGCATGGCCTCTGCTCCTCTTGAGGATACTCCACCTTACTGGCAACCCACGAACAGGGATCACGAATCATGCAGAATGACATGAGCGACCTCTTTGAGACATCAGAGACAACTACAGACCCAAACTTGGACGCACAAGAGGCGGAAAGGCCTTCTACCACAGGAAAGCTCGACCTTCGCAGTATGACCCATGGGCAGCTACAAGAGCTCATGAGTGAGCTGGGACAGCCTGCTTTTAGGGTGAAGCAGATCGAGGAGTGGGTCTGGCGTAAGAATGTCTCGTCTCTCGACGAGATGAGCAACCTCCCAAAGACACTGCGTCATGTACTTCAAGACCGTGTGACACTTGACAGCGCAGAGGAGATCGCACGGCAGCTGTCCGCTGACGGAAGCAGAAAGTACCTGCTGCGCTTTCCTGATGGGGTGAGCGTCGAGTGTGTTGGTATGCCCTCTAAAGGAAAGCTCACCGCCTGCGCCTCAAGCCAGGCGGGATGCGGAATCGGCTGCGCCTTCTGTGCGACGGGGATGTCTGGCCTTACGCGCTCGCTTTCGGCAGGCGAGATATACGAGCAGGTCATGCACGTGCGTGATGACTTTGGACGTCGTGTCACGAGTGTTGTCCTCATGGGCCAGGGCGAACCCTTTGCAAACTATACGGAGACACTCGCGGCCCTGCGTAGGCTTAATTCTCCCGATGGGGCAGGTATCGGCGCGCGCCATCTCACGGTCTCGACCTGCGGCATCATTCCCATGATAAAGAAGTTTGCCAACGAGCCCGAGCAGTTTACCCTCGCCGTGTCGCTTCACTCGGCCGTGCAGAGGACCCGAGACATGCTCATGCCGGGTGTTAAGAAGTATTCGCTCATCCACCTCTATGACATCATGAACGAATATGTCAACAAGACCGGAAGGCGTCCAAGCTATGAGTTTGCCCTCATCAGGGGCGTTAACGACAGCGACAACGAGATTGCTGCCCTTTGTGATTTTTGCCGAGACAATCTTGCGCACGTCAACCTCATCATGCTCAATGAGGTTAAAGGATCAAAGTTTCAACCCTCCACTAATGAGAGGGCACGCGAGTTTGTGCGGCGACTGACAAGCGTTGGGGTCGAGGCAACCATCAGGGACTCCCGAGGCTCAGACATTGATGCCGCCTGTGGCCAACTTAGGCAAAGTGTTGATGGTACGCTACGGACACACTGAGCTCGTCATTCTGTGGCCTCTTACAGCGTTTATGACTACGCTGCGGTGAGCGCGCCCGTCTCAAGCTCCGCAAAGTCGTAGTACCGCCCAAATGACATCCTGCCACACCGTATAGGTGGCCCTCAGTATCCCAGGCGTTCCCATTCCTGCTGGATTTGCCTTCTGTTAGCGTCTAATTGGTCGAGATCCGTCTTCTCTCCTACCAACCCATCAAGCATATCTAACAAGGCATAGTAACCGCGAGCAAGTGACGATCCTGTCTCACGTAGGTTGCGACGGGCCTCGTTTGTGAGCAACAATTTATACGCGGCAAAAGTCATGCCAGCTGTTACCAAAACAATGCCCATAGCGTTTCTCGGCCTCATGGGTGTCTCTACTCCATCCCCTCACGAGAGAATAATGACACGAGGCGGGCAAGTTCCTCCTCATCCTCGAACTCAATTTCTATCTTATTGCGGTTCCTCACACGCTTGACTCTGACGCTTGCATTCAGAGCAAGGCGAAGCTGCCGTGCCGCCCTCTTAAATGAGTTCGGTGTAGGTTCGCGCCTCTTTTCTTCCTTCCTCATGCCAGAAAATAGCGGAGCAAGACTTTCTGTCTGTCTAACCGATAGTCGCTCTTCCAGTACCTTTCTGGCAAGCCGTATTCTTGCCTCTTCGTCTGCCACTGCAAGGATGGCACGAGCATGTCCTGCGGATAGCTTTCCCTCGGCCATCATGTCTTGGACTTCCTCAGGCAGATCAAGTAATCGCAATGTATTTGCTATCGAAGAGCGAGACTTAGATAGAATTTTACCAAGCTGCTCTTGAGTAAGCCCATTGTCCCTAATGAGCTTTGAGTATCCCTGAGCTTCCTCAATGGGATTCAGATCCGCTCTTTGAAGATTCTCGATAAGGGCAAGTTGAAATACTTCCTTATCAGAGATCTCCCGTATTATAACGGGGATCTCCTCTAGCTCAGCAAGTACTGCCGCCTGATAACGACGCTCGCCTGCCACAATCTCATACTTATCTCCCACTTTGCGTACGAGAATCGGCTGCAATACCCCATTTTGTCTGATCGAGTCCGCCAACTCGTTGAGCTTGTCTTGATCGAAAGACTTTCTTGGTTGATTCTCATTCGTTTTAATCTGGCTCAGGGGAAGAACAAACTCCGTCCTCATAGCGCCAACCTCAACGTCAGCGCCCCCCATGAGTGATTCTAATCCCTTACCGAGCCCGCTCCTCTTAGCCACGTCGCACCACCTCTCTTGCAAGCTTTTGGTAGGCGAGAGCGCCCTTGTTCACTCGGGAATAATGGTTGATTGGCATCCCATGAGATGGAGCCTCAGAAAGTTTTACGCTTCTCGGTATGATTGACTTAAATACTTTGTTCCCAAAGTACCTCTGAACTTCATCGACAACTTCCCTTGAGAGTGTCGTTCTTGCATCGTACATGGTCATAACGACACCAAAGACTGTAAGCCCTGGGTTGAGTCGAGTTTGAACCATTTTCATTGATTCTAGTAGCTTTGTAACACCCTCAAGCGCATAGAACTCACATTGAATAGGGATGAGCAACGAAGTTGCAGCAACGAGGGCATTAACTGTAAGTAGTCCGAGTGAGGGAGGACAATCGATAAATATGTAGTCAAATTCATCCCGGATGGGGGCAATGGTCTCTTTGAGAAACGTTTCACGTGAAACCTGGGCGACGAGTTCGATCTCTGCGCCAGCAAGTTGGATGGTTGAGGGAATAACGAAAACCGATTTCTCTATTGTTGGATGAATCATATCATCTATGGAATCGCCCTTAAGTAAGGCATCATAGATATCACCTTCAAGTCCTTCCTTTTCTATACCAAAGCCGCTCGTACAATTTCCCTGTGGGTCAAAATCAACTACAAGAACCTTCTTCTTGTTCTCTCCAAGTGCAGCTGCAAGATTAACGGCAGTCGTAGATTTGCCAACACCTCCCTTCTGGTTGATTATCGCAATCACATGTGTCTGTGCATCTGGAAATGCTCGCTTTACGTCTCTAAAGCCCACATATCCTCCCTTTAGGTAGAACTAATCAACTCATATCGCTCACGTCTTCATATCATACGCTAGTTGTTTCACGTGAAACTGCTGAGATGAAATTGTCCGTCTGATTCTATTCCATCTCGATTCATAGAGTTACCTCGTAATCTCCGCCTCGTACATTTCAATCATTGTCGCAGCTAAGAGATATAGCTTCGAGAGTGGCACTCATAGCAAAATCGATGATATGTAAAACACAGACATAGAAATTGGATCGAACGCTGTCAGTATCATGCAGTATATGGCTCTTCGGGGTTTGTGTGGATTAACGCTCGTTAAAAACGATAACCTATCGGCGATGCCACTTACGCAGAGCCTGTCGCGTAGAATCTATTTACTCGTCCAAGGGAGAGGTGGCCACCAAGGGAGCACCACCGACACACCGCAACGGCTAAGGTACTCGTGCCATCAAACGCAGTTCACATCGCAACTGGCATCGCAGTTCACGTTATAGCTCGCGTCACAACCCGCATCGCTGTTCACATTATAGCTCACATTGTAACAGCGTACACGGATACCACAAAACGGCACCGAGAGGCCGTCTTCGTCGATCTGTGTACACTCCTTTGCTTTCATGTCTGTCTGTAACGGTAAAACAGTGTACACGAATGCCCCAGAACGGCTTTGAAGAACAGTTTTCGTTGATCTATGTACATTATTGTGCCTCCACGGCCACCCGTGCAACTGGGCAGAACCATGGATTTTACGACATTGATGGTTCCATGGCCCCGTGATGTCTGGACGCTCGGACCTGAGGCCCACGCCGCTGAAACAGTGACGCAACTACCTATCCAAACGAACTCACAAAGCCTTCAGTGTATACATCCAAATATGCGAGTGGGAATCGTAACATATTCAAAGGGCACAGGGAAGATGCAAAACAAATCAGACTGATAAATTGGTTGAGGCTGTACCCGTAACGGACGAAAAACTTGGGATGATGTGACATGCCCACAAGCGGAGGGACGTCTCTGTACAATGATCGAACGATCGAGACAAACAGGCAGTGAGAGGGCCGAGGATGACGCCGGGCAAGTAGGCGTGACTCACGCGGACTGAGTGGGAGGGCAGGGTCAGGCGCACAAGGCGAGTCGGCCTCTTCGACCAGACGGATCTCGTGGTGCCCTGGGCCGTGGCTTCCATCCCTGATTAAGCTGTCCAGGACGGATATGGGCAAGCACGGCAGGCGGTCCTGACCCGTTAAAATGCTGCCCGAGATGTGCCTCGTGCAGTGCCGACTGGACCTGTTCGATGTCGCCTGCGAGGACGTCTGCTACGACTCACTTTCGGTCCACGATTTTGCGCGATGTCGGTATTACGTGCCCGACACCTGCGAAGTGCACGGGCTCGTGCAGAGTAACGATAGCCTCTACCACGCCAACGCGGACTTGCGGGGCGTCGCCAGACACAAAGAATCCGCTTGGATCCGCGCACCTCTGGGACCGGCTGGAGCCTCGCGATTGACCCCTCCGAATCCGGGGCCGCACAACGGGCCCAACGAGACAGGCGCGGGGGCGGAGCCGAAGCCTCCGTGTGCGTGAGAGCAAAATACCCCTGCCAGGTCGCCAGACGTACTCTCGACTACACAAAAGTGCGCTACTGCGACATCGCAAAGAAGGCGGATGCACATCCGTCTGAGACTATACAAACACAAGTAACTACGAGAGTGTCTTGTACACCAGCCTCTAATCTTGTTGAACTAAACAGTCTTGTACAAAAAGATGTCTTTTATTCTACGGTTGTTAAGCATTCAAGGAAGCGACCCGATAGCTATAGAGGACGATGTACCGCCATCCCAGGCTTACGAGGAAGACTCACCGTTGCCTCCTCAGTCTTCATAAAACAAATGAGCCCTCTATGCCCAGAGGAATGGGGTAAGTCATACGTTTCACGTGAAACAAGCTTCATACCGCAAAGCTGTGCAACACCCTCTGCATGCACAAGTTCATTAGCTTCAATATAAGCCTTAGAGCTTACAAGCAAGCCATTCGGTTTGAGTAAGGGAGAAGCATACTCAATAAGAATACTGAATTTTGCGACAGCACGTACCAAAACAAGGTCAAATGAAGCAGCACTACGCCGCGCAAGGTCCTCAGCACGAATAGACAGGGCGCTAATCCTTGAATCAAGTCCAAGGTTAACAATAAACTCACGTACGGCATGGATCTTCTTCGTAATAGAATCAATGAGCAATCCATCCATCTCTGTAACGATAGAAAAGGGAATTCCTGGAAAACCAGCACCAGTACCAAGATCGAGAAATCGAGGGCTATTAGATAGATAAGCTGATAGACAGTGACTGTCCTCAAGTACCTTGACAAAGAGTAGAGAGTCAATATAGTGACGAACTATAGCATCATGAGGATCAGTTATCCTTGTGAGGTTGATTTGCTCATTCTTTTCAATGACCATACAAAAATGTCTAATCATGAGTAACGCATCATCGGAAGACAGTGATAAGCCAAGAGTTTCAGCTTGAGAAACAAGATAGTTTATAAGCGGATTGATTTGAGATAGCTCCATAGTATCCACCTGACAGAAAACAACGGATCACTAAGTATTGGCACACATGATAACAACTCTCTTATAGATCACCGTTGACATAGCCAGCAAGTTTACCTCTCGAGATATGACGTTAAACCCCATGTCATTCTTGAAGAGCTAACCTACTAATGACATCGTGGCAAAGACGCGAAACATCATCATATCAACGATTGTCTAACAAAGAGAATAACAAAGCACAGTCCACTATATCCCTTAAGGATAGAGGACAGGGAAACAGACAGTCTCTCAATCCATAGTTTATTTCAGCCCCTCCTACATGAATCATCTGAACATGGCCCTGAAGAGTCGGGCACAGATTTCCACTCATTCCACAGGGGGGCGGGCATGTACATCGGCCACGACGTCGTAGGCGGCAGCAAGCGCGCGACGGTCGTCAGATCTGCGAGGGACGGCGTCATGGTCACGAAGGAGTGCCGTCTCCTGCCACCCGTGGGTCGATAGTCCCTGCTGCGGCGGATGGCCATGTCACCGGACGGTTATAGGGAATAGCCTCTGCTGGCAGATGCAGTCGGATTACCAACTTTCTGCAAGAGGGGATTTTAAACGCATAATGACCCCGATATTCACTGGAGCCAATATATCAAATCTCATGTTTATGGGTGTATCTTTTGTCGAATATACGATTTATACCCCAATAACCTAGGAACATACTATTCTCTCTCAATAGAAGCAAAACGGGGCAGCGTGAACTCAACGAGCCACCTGAACAGTGGCTTTGTTTATGTTCACGTCCGCGAAACCGTCCCAAAACCGGGACGCCTCCTGGGACTCAATACTGAGTCTCGCTTTAGCACGCTATAGTGAGAATGGACGCGAATTGCTGGGAGACAAATGGCCTGAACTGCGAAAGCGCGGTCATGTTGCACATGGCCGATCTCTCTTTTGAATTGGCTTGTGCAAAGGTCCCGAAATTACCCAGAGAGCAAGCGATCCGGCCCGCGGAGATGAGAATCGGCAAGCTTGACCCAACCTCATACATCCAAATCGTCGAAGGCCGTGCGTCCTTCGTCGGTCTGCTGCCGACGTCGGGAATTGAGGTTTGGTGACATGGTTGGCGCTCGTCCCGCGATTCGAGGTCTAAAATTAGACCGCTCGGCGTCCCTTCGGCTTTGCGGCACCAACGCGGGCGGGCTGCACGGCGTCTCTCATCAGGCCGGAGGAGCATCACCCTACAGTCTGTTCTCCACCGCGTCAACGAGGGGGCGACCCTGTAACCCATCACCTTTTACGCGCCCGGCTCCCGATCAGCAGCCGGAGCGGTTCTCTCCAGTCGGGAGAGGCGGATCGACGCGGCCCACGATCTGCCCGAAGTACGGAGCCTCATCTTTGCGTTGGCTACTGCGGCAGCGGGCCTGACAATCTCCTCTATCTCGTATCCCTCGATCGGATGGGGAGGACAGAGCTCTCTCGCTTCGCCAGCCTGCGCGCCTGGAGTCCTGTTCGTGAAGTTGGGGAAGCACGACCCCAATACCCCATAGTTCCTCGTCTTCCAGGCCTCGAGGAATCCCGTGCAGCCCCTGACGAGCTCTTCATCTGGGCCTGTGGGATGCTCGAGATCCACATGGTGCTTCTCCCACCTCTCGAGCCTCCTGTCATTTCCGGCGTTGCGCTTCCGCACATCTCAGGAGTCCTTGAGCACTTGAACGATATTGCGAGGGTCTTCGTCTTCAGTCTCTCGTTTCCTAGTCTCGGCATCGACCCAGTCTCCGACGGCGAAGAGCATGCACCACGCTTTCGAGGCGACCACGTCGTTGTCATAGTTGATGACCATCCCGCGCATGATTCCGGTAGACTGCGCAAACCGGTTCATCCATCCTCGCCCGGATCAATTTCATAAACACTTTCTGAACGGACGGAGGCCCGTCCCACACGGTCGCGGCGCAGTCTCCCGCAGGGAGCTCTTCGGACTCCCTCGCATGGAGGCCCTTCCTCCCTTCGGACCGGAAGGTGTTGTCTACGAACCCATCCATCACGGTAATTGTCACGAGGACCGAGCTGTAGTAACGCCCCTGGAGGTGGTCTTGCTCGGCCTTCTCAAGGAGCAGTATGCGCGGGCGCATGTCGAGAAAGCGGCTCATCCTGGTGATCATTCGATGCAGAACTTCTTCCTCCTTGAGGTATTCGATAAGCTCTCGCTCGGCTTCCTCGGGCGTGGGCTTGCCGGCGAGCGCGCGCGTCCCTTCGAGGTTCAACGCGTCTGAGAAGACCCAGTTCCTATCGCCCGGCAGACAGTAGAAGTCATCGACAAGCGAGACGAGGCCATCGAGCTCCTCACGGACTTCCCGCGCGATCTTTCTCGCCTCGTCGTTCCTGAGCAGCCTTCCGAGCCATTTGAGTCCCGACACGCTGCGTCTTAGTTTCTTGATGGAGGAGAGGTCGTTGTCTGATTCGTGCTTACCTAGTTTTCGTGATTTTCTCTTGTCATCAATGCCTCATCTCGAATCTGTTTTGCTGTCCCATGGAGCAAGTCAAAGCATGACAACACTTTTCTTCAGACCAGATAATCAAATGGAAACGGCTCGACCTCTGTCTTTCGTCACTCGCTGGGCATCGTTTAGAATGAACCAATACCGAACTAGCATTCAACAGCAAGAGGAATCGAGGGGTAGGACATGCAGGTTCTCAAGGAAGAGGTGCGCGAGCGCATACTCGCCGCCGCCGTCCAGGTGTTCTACGAGAAGGACTTCCGCAGCGCGAAGATGCAGGACATCGCGAGGCTCGCAGACGTGTCGGCAAGCCTGCTTTACTCATATTTCGAGAACAAGGAGAAGCTATTCGAGGGCGTCGTCACGTCCGTTCCCTTCGACTTCGACCGGATCGCACGCGAGGAGGAGTCCGTCCTCGCGGACACACCCTCAGAGAGGTTCCGGATCGCGGCCGAGGGACCCCTGCTCGACATGCTGGCCCATCACAAGCGATTGGTCATCCTAATCGACAAGAGCCGGGGCACCGCCTACGAGCATGCGAAGGACGATTTCGTCGAGAGCATCGAGCGGCACATCCGCCGCATGGTGAACAAGCGCGCCCCCCTGCGCTATCCAGACCTGCTCGCCCACGTGCTCGCAAGCAACTTCGTGGAGAGCCTGATGGAGGTGGCCCGCCACTACAGCAACGAAGACGAGGCTCGCGACATGCTGGCGCTTATCGCACAATGCTATTACGAAGGGGTGAACTCCCTGTGACGGGACTTTCCAGCATCCCACGTGGCTCTTTCGGCATTCAATATTGAATCGCTATTCTATAATGGTATAGTTAGGCGATGCAAACTGACCCAGGGTTCAGTCTGCGCTCAATACCGAATTCGTATTTAGTATTGAAGGAGGGGGCTCTTGTGAAAGGCAAGAACGAGCTGGTCAGAGAGATGATGGCAAAAAGCCGGCTCTCTAATGCCATGCTTCTGACCAGGGCGGTCCTTGGACTCGCCCCCACGGTTCTCGTGATCTACCTCGTCCACCTGTTTTTGGAAGGCGCCCTCTCGCCCTCGGCGATTGCTTATGTCTCAGCGGCGATGGTGGCATGCGTGGCGGGGAAGGCGGTATGCATGTACGCGGCGACGTGGAGGGCGCATCGGGTGGCGTACTCGTGCCTGACGGACATACGCCTGCGCATCGTGCGCCATCTGAAAAAGCTCCCCCTGAGCTTCTTTCAGATCAGGAGGCCGGGAGACCTCGCGAACATCATGCGCAACGACGTGGAGCAGGTGGAGGTGTACCTTGCCCACGGGCTGCCCGAATCGGCCTCGGCCACCCTGTTCCCCGCTGCCGCGTTCGCCCTCATGCTCGCAGTCGACTGGCGGCTCGCCCTGTGCATGGCGGCGGGTCTGCCCCTCATGTGGCTCGTGAAGAAGGCGGCGGCTCCCGCTTGGGCTAAGGGCTTCGAGATCGTGTCCCAGTACGCATCCAGCATGCAGGACAGCCTCATGGAGTACGTCGCCAACGTGGCGGTCGTCAAGGCGTTCGGGAAGGAGGAGCGCAAGACGGACGAGGCAGTCGGGGCGGCGCGCGATTACGTGAGCTGGGCGACGAGCTCGATGAACGACGTCTCGGTTCCCATGGCGCTCATCTCCCTGTTCATGGAGTCCGGGACGGTGCTCGTGCTGATCGCGGGAACGTGGCTCCTCTCCGCGGGCGGCATATCCATCGAGCGTCTCATCTTGGCCATGGTGCTCTCCGCGGCCTTTACTTCCTCGGTGGCCAAGACGGCGACCCTGCAGCACTACCGCTTCATGTTCGACCAGGCGATGACGGGCATCGAGTCGGTGCTGGGCGTCGAGGCCGCAGGCCCCGTCGAGGACTCCGGGGAGCCTCGCATGGGAGACATCGAGCTGGACGGAGTCTCGTTCTCCTACCCAAGGAGCGATGGGCGCGGCAACGAGAGGGAGCGTGCCCTCGACTCGATCGACCTGGTATTCCGCAAGGGAAGCACCAACGCTCTCGTTGGCTCCTCGGGGTGCGGTAAGAGCACGCTCGCGAGCCTGATCATGGGGTTCTGGCAGCCCGACGGCGGACGCATCACGGTGGGAGGGCGGGACCTGTCCAGCCTCTCCGAAAGGCAGGTGTCGAGCCTCTTCTCCATAGTCCAGCAGGACGTGTTCCTCTTCAACCAGAGCATCGAGGAGAACATCCTCATCGGCCGGCCGGGCGCAACGCACGAGGAGGTCGTCGAGGCGGCCCAAAGGGCGCGCATCCACGACTTCATCTCCGGGCTCCCGCAAGGCTACGCGACGGTCGCCGGCGAGGGAGGCATCCAGCTCTCGGGCGGCGAGCGCCAGCGTATCTCGATAGCCCGGGTGATGCTGAAAGACGCCCCCGTCATCATCCTCGACGAGGCGACGGCCGCAGTCGACGCCGAGAACGAGGCCCTCATCCAGGAGGCGATAGACGACCTGTCCCGCGACAAGACCGTCGTGACCATAGCCCACCACCTGAACGCCGTTCGAGGGGCAGGCCAGATCGTGGTGATGAGAAAAGGCCGTGTGGCCGGTTCCGGAACCCACGAAGAGCTCATGCGCACATGCCCCCTCTATCAGGAGATGGTCGCCAAGCAAAGGCAGGTTGACAACTGGGACATCAAGGAGGCCGCATCATGGTGAGGGAGATCCTGGAGAGGATGACCCCCGTCGGCCGGCGCATGATGGCCATAAGCATCGTCGCGTTCTCGATCTACGCGCTATCCAGCGTCGCGATGGCCTTCGCCGTTCTCGCGGCAATCCATTCGGTCCTGGCCGGACAGGCCGACCTCGTTCCCTACTGGGTGGCGCTCATCTGCCTTCTCCTCGTCAAGGGGGCAAGCGGCATCGTGGCAGACAAGCAGAAGCACTGCGCGGGATTCGACCTCGTGCTGGAGATCAGGATCGCCGTCGTCAGACGGCTGAAGTCGCTCTCCCTGGGCTTCTACACGGGAGAGCGCCTGGGCGAGATCGGCGACATCGTCCACAAGGACGTCGACAACATGGAGATGGTGGTGGGACACCTCTGGACGAGGATGGCAGCCGACTTCGTCGTCGCGGCGATCCTGCTCGCGGCCGCGATCGTCGTCGATTGGCGCATGGCGCTGCTCATGGTCTCGACCCTGCCCGCCGCACTTGCGCTCCTCGCAGCGGGGCTGAGGAAGACCCAGACCCTCGAGGGCAGATGCGGGGACGACGCGGCGGACATGACGAGCCTGTTCGTCGAGTACGTGAAGGGCATCCCTCTGCTGAAGGCCTTCGCCGAAAGCGAGGCCCTCGACCGCAGGCTCGAGGTGACGGTGGCGAAATTCGGCGAGAGCAGCAAGGCGGCATCGCGGAACAGGGCGCTCGTGCTGTCCGCCTACAGCCTTGTGACAGACCTCGCCTTCGTGGTCATGGCGGCGGGCGGCGCCCTGCTCGTGCAGAATGGCTCCCTGCCCCTGTTCGTCTACATCGGCTTCATCGTCGCGAGCGTGGAGTTCTACAAGCCGTTCTTCGCCATGGAGTCGCATTGGATGAACTACCTCAAAGTGAGGGACAGCTTCCGCAGGATAGAGAAGATCGTCCGCGCGGCCTCCGTTCCCAAGCCCGATGAGCCACGTGTGCCTTCGTCGCACTCGATCGGGTTCGACCAGGTACGCTTCTCCTACGGAAGGGACTCGTTCGAGCTGTCCGAGGCGACGTTCGCGGTCCCCGAGCGCACCATGACGGCGCTGGTGGGCGAGTCCGGATCGGGCAAGAGCACGCTGACCAACCTCCTGCTGAGGTTCTGGGACGTGGATGCGGGAAGCGTGAGCGTCGGCGGCGTGGACGTGAGGGACATCCCCTACGACGACCTCCTGGCCTCCATCAGCGTCGTCATGCAGGACGTGCGCCTGTTTGCGGACACCATCGAGGGGAACATCCGTATCGGCAAGGCAAGCGCGACGCACGAGGAAGTGGTGGAGGCGGCTAAGAGGGCCTGCATCCACGAGTTCGTGATGTCGCTCCCGCAGGGCTACGAGACGCCCATCGGGGAGAACGGCGTGGGCCTCTCGGGCGGTCAGAAGCAGAGGTTGTCCGTTGCGCGGGCGTTTCTGAAGGACGCCCCCATCCTCGTGCTCGACGAGATGACGAGCAACGTGGACCCGGCCAACGAGGTGCTCATGCAAAGGGCTGTCTCTGCGCTGGCGCAGAACAGGACGGTGCTCGTGGTGGCGCACCACCTGAGCACCATTCGCTCTGCCGACCAGATAATCGTGATGCAGCAGGGGAAGATCGTTCAGAGGGGCACCCACGAGCAGCTCCTCGAGGAGGGCGCTGGCTACTACCGGACCCTCTGGGAGCAAGGAGCCAAGACGGAGGGTCGGGCATGAACGCCTCCGCGCGCATCGTCCTCGACCAGGTGACGTTCCAATACGCAGGAAGAGACGACACCGCAATCCAAGGCGTCGATCTGGATATCCATGAGGGCGAGTTCTTACTCCTGACGGGAAGGAGCGGGTGCGGGAAGACCACGATCGCCCGCCTCATCAACGGGCTCGTCCCCCATTTCCACGAGGGCGAGCTGGACGGAGCAGCCAGAATCGGAGGAACGGATACGCGCGAGCTCGACATCGGGGAAATCGGGAAGCTGATCGGCTCGGTCTTCCAGGACCCCCGCAGCCAGTTCTTCATGACCGACACGACGGGCGAGGTGGCGTTCGGCTGCGTGAACGCAGGACTGCCGCGAGCCGAGGTTCTGGAGCGGGTCGAGGACGCGTTTCGGCGCATGGGAATCCAGCATCTTCGGGACAGGAGCGTGTTCGGTCTCTCGAGCGGGGAGATGCAGATGGTGGCCATCGCCTCCTGCTACGCGATGGGGCCTTCCGTGTACGTCTTCGACGAGCCGTCCGCAAACCTCGACATGGAGGCCGTGGAGGCTCTCAGGAAGGCGTTGTCTGAGCTGAAGCGCGAGGGCAAGACCGTTATCGTTCTGGAGCATCGCCTCTTCTACCTGTCTGGCCTCATCGACCGCATGGTCGTCATCGAGGATGGAGCCGTGGCCAGCGTATACGACGCGGCCGGGGCACTATCCCTCGACGATCACTCGCTTGCCCGCATGGGCCTCAGGAGCTTGAGGCTGGAGTCGGCGCTACGCGCCATACCTGTCCATGACCAGCTTCCGTTAAAGCACGAGGGAACGGCCTTCGAGGTAAAGGGCCTCACGTTCTCATATAGGTCGCGGCGCCCGACGAGAAGCGCGGGATCGACACCGCACCGCTCCCATACCATCGGCCCCCTGGACCTCTCCGCCCGATCCGGCGAGGTGGTCGGGGTCATAGGGGAAAACGGTGCGGGGAAGACGACCCTATCGCGTCTGTGCTGCGGGCTTGAGAAAGAGGATCGGGGCACCGTGTCCGTCGACGGCAGGCCCTTTTCGCCAAAGGAGCGGCTGGGGCGTATCCGGCTGGTCATGCAGGATCCCGACTACCAGCTTTTCAGCGACAGCGTGCTGGAAGAGCTCTCGTTGGGCGGGCGGAGAGACGCCGGTACCTGCGAGCGGGCGCTCAGAGGGCTGGGGCTATGGGACATGAGGGATGCACATCCCGCAACACTCTCGCGCGGGCAGAAGCAGCGCCTCACGATAGCATGTGCCCTCGTCGACGAGGCTGCCGCCTACTTCTTCGATGAGCCGACGAGCGGCCTGGACAGGGAGAACATGGAGAGGGTCGCCTCCGGAATCCGGTTGCTCGCGCGATCCGGAGGCATCGTGTTCGCCGTCTCGCACGACTGCGAGTTCCTCCTCTCCGCCTGTGATCGCATCCTCCGTCTGAGGGATGGGCTCATCGTCGACGACTTCGCCCTTGGTGGCTCAACGAGGGAGAGACTCCTGAGGTCGCTTTGGAAAGGAGATGCGCAATGGAACGCTCATACAGGCGCATAGACCCGCGGACGGCTCTGCTCTCAACCTGCCTTCTGGGCATTGCCGCAGTGCTCTCCAACCGGCCGGAGGCAGCTCATGCGGCATGTGCTATCGGGGCCCTATGCGCGCTTGCCGCCGGAGCATGGCGACCGTGCATCGCCCTGTCTGCCGCCTATGGCCTCATAGCCGCCGTGATGGCCCTCGCCGAAGGTGCGGGTAACACGACGCTTGTTATCGCCGTGGTCATGCTGAGCTACATGGCCCAGAAGTTCGTGGTTTTGGCCCTTCTGGGGATCTCGCTCTCCAAACTGGCCTCGATGCAGGACCTGCTCGCCGCGCTGCAGGCCATGGGGGCCCCGCAGGCGGTCCTCATCCCGTGCATGGTCGTCCTGCGGTTCTTTCCCACCATACGCAGGGACGCCTCGCACCTCATGGAAAGCTTGAAGACGCGGCGCGTGCTGGCAGGAGGAGGGTACGCATTCAGACACCCAGCTCTCACATGTGAGCTCCTAGTGGTTCCGCTCCTCATGAGGAGCGTGAGGGTGTCCGACGAGCTGGCGGCATCCGCGCTCGTTCGCGGCCTGGGCGGCGAGATACGGCCGACGATGCTGCATTCCCTGTCCTTCGGGGTGAAGGACGCTGTCGTGACCGCCCTTACCCTCGCGTCGATCGGGGTGCTTGCGTGGCTCCAATTCGGTCCGCGATGACGAAAGCCCAGGTGAGGGCGCATCTTGTCAGAGCGTATCTGTCTTAATGAGAAACAAAAAGAAAGGACCTGTCATGAAGAAAAGCGGAATCTCGGCCGTAGGGCCCCGCGATCTGGTATCCATCGGCGTCTTCGGGGCATTGTCCCTTCTGATTTTCTTCGTGGTGGGAGGCATCGCGGGCCTCACCGTCGTGGGGACGGTCGCCAACATACCCATAGTCTGCTTCTTCACATCGATAGCCTATCTGCTCCTTGCCGCGAAGGTCAAGAAGCCCGGAACCTTCCTCATCATGGGGACTGTAAACGTGCTGCCCGGCCTGATGGCGGCGAACGTCCTCGGCGTCCTCGGCAGCATGGCGGGGTGGGCCGTCGCGGAGGCGGTCGCCACGCGCATCGGGTATGCTAACAGGAAAGGCCTCGTCGCGGCTTACGTCGTCGGTTGCACGCTGCAGTCGGCGCTCTACACCCTTCCCATATACCTTTCCGCCGCTCAATATCTCTCCGAGCGCCAGGAGATGCTGCAGCTTACCGACGAGGCGATGGCGCAGTTCGTAGCGTTGTTCTCGGGTCCCATGTACGCAGAGATGGTCATCCTTACAGTGGCGACGAGCCTGACGGGCGCCCTCGTCTCCTTGAAGGTCATGAGGAAGCACTTCGAGAAGGCGGGAATTATCTAGTATATATCGTTCCTAAAGTCTATAGTGGCATGATAGATCTTCTTGCCGCATGATGGTGATATGGCGACGACACGTCCGTAGGGAGGCTGGCATGCCAAGGACACCAGAGACCCCGGAGCTCACGGAGGGCGACAGGGAGGCGCCCGGGCTCGTAGTGAGGACCGGGACCGAGCAGGCGCAACGCTCTCCGATGCGGTCCACAGCGGCAGGCTGGCGTCGATAGGCAGCGACGACCGTGCATAGATGGCGAGTCTCGCGTGCTTGGAGTCGTGCAGGCTGGGGCACCCCGCCGAGACGCGAGCGCAGTCGGCGCTCGCCGCGCACGCGGGGCCGAGGCCGCCAGCGCGGGGCATCCAGACGATCACGCACATCGCCCCGAACGCAAGGCGCGAGCCGGGCGTACGGGGAGAGGTGTCGTACGGGAGCACCATAGGGTCTGCAAGTTCGCCGAGCTGCAGGGGACTCCGACGCCAAGCACCCCGAGGGGTACGCCATGAGGCCCGTGCTCGGCGACCACCCCGTACACGGATCGAAGTAGATATAATTTTTTGACACAAATTATATCAGATTTGTGTCTAATTAAAATTGTGCTCAATCGGAGCTTAACGATCAGTGCAAGCTCCATCTTTCCGACCCCTCCTACATGAACCATCTGAACACGGCCCTAAAGAGCCGGGCGAAGATTTCCACTTATTCCACAGGAGGCGGGCATGTACATCGGCCACGACGTCGCGGGCGGAAGCGGGCGCGCGGCGATCGTCAGGCCTGCGGGGGAAAGGACCAAGGCCGCGAAGGAGGACCGGGTCTACCTCGGCCGCGTGGTGGACAGGGCGCGTGGGATCTACCGGAGTGGGTGCCAGGGGTCTGTTCCCCTGCGACCTGGCGACGGGCAAGTTCAGGCCCATGCCGGGGGGCGTCGAGAGGCCGAGGAGGCGCGACGCCCGCACCTAGCTTCCCTTCCACCAACTTCTCGCTTGACAACCAGAGTGAACGGGGGAGAGGGCATAATACAGACAGAAGCATCTGAACTCTTCCAAGGCTTCCGAGCAAACACCATCCAAAATCAGTATCTCCCTGGGATGGGCTGGCGGCACAGATAAATCAAACGACGTGAGGCTTGCAGTCACGACGACTCGCCACAACGAATAGCCCCAGGTTCATCGGCTGGAATGCGGTTACTGGTCTAGCTCGCAGATCTCTCAACCCGCCCGTCCTTCTCACTATGTCCGAAACCAAGCTAGGAGATGCACATCATCAACCATTTGCAGGGGTTCCTGTTGGAACTAGGGCGCAGCTTCGCATTCGTCGAGCGCTAGCAGCGATTCATCTACAAGGAAGACCGTTTCAAGGTAGATTTATCTTCTACAACCGCCTGCTGCGCCACTTCGTACTGTTCAACCTGAAGCTGGGCAAGCTCACACACCAGACATCGGGCAAATGCAGATGTACGTCCACTACTACGACTGCGAAGTGAGGCTAATTGACAAGAACCCGATCATAGGCATATTGCTCTGCCAAGACAAGAACGACGCGGTGATGAAGATGATGCTGCTCGCGAACAACGAGTAGATATTTGCCAGCAAGTACAAGACCGTGTTGCCGACAACCGACGAGCTGAAAAGGACTCTGTCCGAGGTGAACAACGATAAGTGACCTTTTCAAATCGACATACAACCCTGACGCGCTGAGCTGTATCACCACCCGGCGCCGCCCGGCGCCGGCCCGAGGGCAGGGGTCGGGCGCAAAGTGCCCCGGAATCTGGCGGGGGGTTCCCCGGCGGCGTTTGCCCAGTTGGGCCGTCTCCCAAAGTGCCCGGGAGGCTGGCGGGGGGTTTCCGTGTCTGGCGGGGGTTCCGTCGGCACCGGTCACCACCCGGCACCATTAGCCGTCCAGTGGGAGTTCCGTCGGCGCCGCACCCCACCTAGACGCCACCACCCATCCAGTGCCGCCGTGACAGATTACAAAAAGGGGAGGGGTACATACCCCTCCCTCATCACGTGACCCCAAGACCAAGCCAGATCAAAGCCGCACAATCAAGTAAGGACTACTGCGGCCTCACGTAGGTTACGACAACACGACGCTGCGGATCCTCTCCCTCAGAATGGGTCATGACCTCCTCGTTGTCAACAAGGGCAAGGTGTATGATCCTGCGCTCATAGGCATTCATGGGAGCAAGGCGAATCTCCCCCCTCTGCCTGATCGCACGCGATGCCGCAGAGCCTGCAAGCGCAACAAGTTTCTGCTTACGACGCATCTTGTATCCCTCTATGTCAATCACAACGGGATAGTGGAAGTGTATCGTGTTGCTCATATAGGAGTTGACGAGCATCTGCAAAGCATCGAGTGTACGACCGTGACGACCAATGAGGACGGCAAGATCACCACCACTCACGTCGAGGATCAGTTCCCCCTCGTCGCCATCGTACTCGTCTATGACAAGCTGCTTCTCACCAAAAAAGGCAAGTAGATTCCTGACATAGGACAGCGCGACATCGGCAATACGATCAATATCACTCTCTGACAACGTCTTGCCCGCCTCAAAGCGCTCGCGAATGGCAGCTAGCTCATCCTCATTCACATTCGAGGCTACGTCCTCTGCGGCCTGTTCGATATCCGTGGAGACGTCTTCGGCACCCTCGGCGTGTCCATACTCCTCAACTTCCATTATTACCTCCGTCTAACTAAAGTCAGACCCCTATAGGTTCATGCCTTGGCCTTCTTCTTGGGCCTCGGCTTGTGTTCCTTACGAACGACCTCGACCTCCACGGGCTGCTTGTCGAGCTTTGCCTGAGCCTCTGCCTTTGCCCTATCCATGACGCGCTGGGTCACGAGCTTCTGCTGCACGACCTGCCAGAGGGCCGAGGTGTCATAGTAGAGGAGGACGCCCGAGGGCAGGCCCCATCCGACCCAGAGCATCATGATCGCCATCATGACACCCATGATAAGACTCTGGGAGCGCTGCTCGCCCTCCATGTTCTTGAGGTTCATGAGCATGGGAATAAGGGTAAGCACGCCAAACACGACGACAAGAAGAACGTAGACCCACCCACCTGCGATACCCCACTCGGAAAAAGCTCCCGAAGCCGACCGCTGAAGCGAGGGGAGGATACCGTAGAAGTGCGCCTCCTCACCAACCTCACGCGTAACGGTGAACAGGGCAAAGAATATCGGCATCTGCAAAAGGATAGGAAGACATCCACCAAGCGGGTTAAATTTGTTCTCGGTATAGAGCTTCTGCATCTCGTCGCGCTGACGCACGGGATCATCAGCGTACTTTGTCTGGATCTCCTTTAACTTGGGCTGGAGCACCTGCATATGAGCGGATGCCTCGGTTGAGCGCGTCATAAGTGGTATGAGGAGCAGCCTGATGATAATCGTCAGGATGATGATGGCCAGTCCCCAGTCGCCACAAAAGCCTTCTATGGCGGCAAGGACGGTCTTCAATAGGTTACAAATCGCATCCCACATAGTTCCTCCTGGGTCGGCCCACTAGGGGACGGGGTCAAATCCACCTCTATGAAACGGGTTGCATCGAAGAATCCTCCTCGCGGCAAGCAGGCCTCCCCGCATGGCACCGTATCTCTCTATAGCCTCAGACGCATACTCAGAACAGGTAGGAGAATAGATACAGTGGCTCCTCAGCAGAGGAGACACACACCTCCTATACCACCCTATGCCCCTAATCAGAGCCTCTTTCATCATATCGAGGCCCCATCCGCCTGACGGATGCCAAGGCGCCTCATGAGCGTGTCGATCGCCCTCGAGACGTCAGCGGGACTGCTCGCGAAGGTGGCGCGTGTCGCCACGAGGATTACCTGGCTCATGTCCTCAGGAAGCTCACTCAAGCGCGCCGCCTCCCTGAGCACCCGCTTGCACCTATTCCTAAACACTGCGTTTCCGAGCCGCTTAGGCGCAACGAAGGCGACCCTTCCCAAGCCGCCTTCGTCACCCACGAGAGCTGTCATGCGTACGAGCCTATGGTTCGCTCGTCTTCCGCCAAAGAAGACCCTCTCAAAGTCACGCCTGGACTTGATGGTCCTCATAGCGAACTAGACGGTAAGCTGCTTGCGACCCTTGGCGCGGCGGCGAGAGAGAATGGCACGACCACCCTTTGTGGCCATGCGGGCACGAAATCCGTGAGTCTTCGCGCGCTTTCTCTTATTAGGCTGGTACGTACGCTTCATTTCAAAACCCTCCTGGGAAAAGTGCCTAATGTCAATAAGCTATGAAAGTATAGAGGTCTTTGTCAGTCTCTGTCAATTGGGGTCGGGCGGAAGCGCATGAATCACCGTTCGTCCACGTCAGAGCTGGTACCCCGACGGTTCCCAGCTTTCAAAAACTGAAAGAATGCACCATACGAAAACAGCCATGCATGAATGGATTCATTCATATATCGCTCACGAAGTCGTACCACATGCTAGAATATTCTTTCCTCAAAGGAGTAGTAGACAGAGTGTATTAGGGAAACGCTGGAGATGTTGAGAACTTTCATGCACGTCCATTCACGAATGAAAGTTTTCATCAATGACGAATGGATGTTGAAAGGGAGGTAGATCGTTGTCACGCAGCTTCTACCCATTCGTCGAACAGTCAGAAGGGCGCACAGGCGTTGCGCCGGCCTCTGAGGCGTCAGTCACTGGGGCATCGGCCACCGTGGCGTCGCTCTGCGGGCAGACGGGACAGGACGAGCCACTCGAAGTTCGCTACCCCGCCCGCGTCGCCGTCTACGACGATCCCTCCGCCGCACCTCGCATCATCGTCATCGATCCCAAGGACATACGGGATTACCTCGAGGAGATCACGGCCACGGTGTCGCGCCTCTCGAAGGAGCAGGGGGGGACCCTGCCCTTCATGGTCATCCGCGAGGTCGTTGAGAACTTCATCCACTCCTACTTCAGGCAGCCCACGATCAGCATCCTCGACAGGGGAGACACTATTCGCTTTAGCGACCAGGGACCGGGGATAGAGGAGAAGGAGCGGGCCCTCGAGTACGGGACGACCTCGGCCACCGAGGAGATGAGGCGCTACATCAGGGGCGTTGGCTCAGGCCTTCCCTACGTGCAGCAGTACATGCAGGACAAGGGCGGCTCCCTCACGATAGACGATAACATGGCGGGAGGCACCATCGTGACCATATCGATCGTCGCAAGAGGCGATGGGAACGACCCCGCCTCAAGCGTCTTTTCGGCGCCTCCCCAGGGCCCGTCACAGGTCGGGGCCTTCGGACAAACAATCCAGTCACCTCCGCCACCTGTCTTGCCACAGCAGCTGGGGTACCCCATCTACCAGGCCTACCCCATTCTGTCCCAGCCGCTTGCGCCCCAAGCGTACCCGCAGCAGGCACAGCAGGCACCGTACTGGCAGCCAGGCGCGCCCACCTACCCGCAGCCGATGGCAGGGACCACGCGCCAAGAGACCACCCCCCAGGCACCCTCCCAGCCCGCCATCGCGCTCAGCGAGCGCGGACGCGCGATACTCTCATATCTCGCCGAGCATGCGAGCGTCGGCCCCACCGAGCTTACCCGCCGCTTTGGCCACTCCCAGCCCACCTGGACGCGCGAGCTGCAGGCCCTCGAGGAGATGGGGCTCATCGCCAAGCGCAAGGGAGAGCAGAAGCGCAGCCTCACCGTCTCTGGCCAGGCCATAGTCGCAGGCATGGGGCAACGACCCACCTGACCACAGAACCCAGAGGCGGCCCTCGACTACCAAAAACCCACACTGAGCCCGTTCACAGACACCAGTTTTCATCATATACTTAGGCTTCGCTCTGACTTTTCAACACTGGCAATGCGCACACGGCGCTCCAAGTCTGGGGGATCATGGACTCAACGCAAGACGACGCACAGGTCCTGTGGCACGACATGCTCACGCTCCTCGCAAAGAAAAAGGTCGGCCCCTCCACCCTGGCCATGCTTAGGAGCTGCAAGGTCGCCCCCTTCGACGGCTCAACGATCACCATCTCGACCTCTCTTGGCTTCGCACGACGAAAGATCCTACAGCAGGCCCCCATCATCGAGGAGTGCCTCTCTGAGGCGGCCTTCCAGCCGGTGGGACTCGTCGTTGAGCTCTCCCAGGCCGAGGGTCCCCAATCCGTCGAGACGATCGCCCAGGTGACGAGCGAGGAAGCCGGGCTCATGAGTGCGCCGGACACCACAGCCCAGCACAGGCGCAGACGTGCCGTCGAGCGGGCGAGGAGCGCCTTTGCCGACAGTGCGCAAGACCTGGCGGGCTCAAAGCTCACCTTCGAGCGCTTCGTCGCCGGCGAGGAGAACATGCTCGCCTTCGAGGCGGCCAAGCAGGTGGCCGACGGCGAGAACAAGGGCTACAACCCGCTCTTCATCTATGGCAAGAGCGGGCTGGGAAAGACCCACCTCCTGCGCGCCATACAGAACTACGTCGTCCTCAACGATCCCTCCCGCCTCTGCGTCTACCGCACGGCAGGGGAGTTCGTCGAGGACTACCGCATCGCCTCGAACAACAAGGAAACCTCAGCGAAGAGTGCCCTCTCGAACAACTACCAGAACGTCGACATCCTCATCATCGACGACGTCCAGAACATGCACACCGCCGCAGGCTCCATCCGCTTCTTCTTCGAGACCTTCAACGCCCTCACGGCCAGGGACAAGCAGATCGTGCTCGCCGCCGACCGCTCGCCCTCGCAGCTCGGCATGGGCGACAGCAAGTTCGACGAGCGCGACACGAGCCGCATGGACTCGGGCGTCACCGTGAGCATCCAGGTGCCCAACTACGAGCTCAAGCTCAACCTCATAAACGCCTTCTACGAGCGTATGCACCAGGACAGCGAGCAGGAGCACGTCGCAGGCATGTCGGGCACCATCTCGGAGGACATGCGCCAGCTCATGGCCGAGCGCTCAGGCACAAACATCCGCGTCATCGAGGGATTTGTCCAGACCTGCCTCATGAACGCCACGCGCAAGGAGCAGAAGGGCGGGACGCTCAACAGAGAGGACATCGTTCGTCTCGCAAACAGCAAGTGGCCAAATGGTCAGCGCACCGTGAGCGTGGGACAGATACAGAAGGCCGTCGAGACCTACTACGACGTGTCGCACTCGGACCTCGTCGGCTCGAAGCGCAACAAGGAGCTCATGGAGCCCAGGCACGTGGGCATCTGGCTCTCACGCGAGCTCACGGACAACACCCTGGCAGACATCGGCAAGAAGTTCGGCGGGCGCACCCACGCGACCGTCAAGCACAGCATCTCGTGGGTCGACGCCACCCTAAAGGAGGACAGGATCTTCCTCGACCGGGTGGAGACGCTCAAGGACAGCATCATCGACAAGGGATAGGACCAGCGGCTACCCCTGCTGCGACAGTGGGTGTTTCCTTCGTTCCAGGTCTGTCGAAAGTCGTGAAGATATCCTTTCGGCAGACCTCGAAAACCCACCGCCCGCCGCCCAGGCGAGCGCGCCTACGCCCGCGCCTGTCGAGAGCGTCGATTCTCAAGAGGCTCGCGGGCAACGGAGACAAACCCTCCATCTGTGGGAACGTGGACCTTTCTACAATTCGACAGTCGTTATTATTGATAACGCTCTTATATATAGTAAGTACTATTAAAGACAGACCGTCGCGGAAAGGGTTGAAGATGAAGTTCTCGGTAAGCCAGTCATTCCTCGAGCGAGCACTCTCCATTGTGGCGAAGGGAATGGCCTCCAACTCGACCCTTCCCATCCTCTCGGGTATCTACATCAGCGCCACCGCAGGTGTGATAGAGCTCCAGTCCACTGACCTGACCATATCGGTTCGCCATAAGTTGGCGGCGAACGTCGAGGAGAGTGGGCAAACCGTGGTCTCGGGCAGGGTCCTTCAAAACGTCGTGAAGACCCTTGCGGACGCCGTGGTGAACTTCGAGGGGGGAGAGAGGGTGCTCACCATCACCTGCGCCAAGTCGACCTTTCGCCTCAACACCATTGACGCGCAGGACTTCCCTGAGTTTCCCAGTTACTCCCTCGAGCGCTCCATCGAGCTTCCGAGCGTGCTTCTTGCCCAGATGGTGGACAAGGTCTACAAGGTGACGTCAAAGGACAGCTCCAGGCCCATACTCTCTGGCGTGCTGCTCTCCGTCGAGCAGAACACGGTGCGCCTCGTTGCGACCGATGCCTACCGCCTTGCGGTCTGTGACTCGCACACGCAGACCTCAAGCGCCGATGAGGCCTTCACGACCATCGTCTCGGGGACAACCCTCCACGACGTGATGACGCTTGCCTCAGACAGCGACACCGTCATGATAGGCACCACCGAGAACCAGGTCGTCTTCGCGTTTGGCGACACGACCTACATCGCCCGAAAGATCGAGGGGAGCTTCCCAAACTACAAGCAGCTCCTGCCCTCGACCTGCAACACTTCCGTCACGATTGACGTCGAGGGGCTCTCCGCCGCCTTGAGGCGCGTCTCTGTCATCACGCAGTCAAACTCCTCGGTACGCTTTGACATAGACGTCGACGGCAGGCTCATGAGGCTCTCCGCCTCCTCGCCCGACCAGGGGGACTCGGCCGAGACGATGGACGTCGAAGCCGAGGGTGAGAGCGTGTCGATAGCCCTCAACTACCACTACGTCTTTGACTGCGTGAACGCAAGCGGGTCCGACAGGAAGATCTGCCTCGAGCTCCAGAGCTCCATGCAGCCGGGCATCTTCAAGTCGTATGGGCAGATTAACTACCTCTACTTGCTGATGCCGGTCAGGATGTAGCACAGGTGCTGCTCGTCAGGAGCCTCTCGCTGCGCGACTGGCGAAACTTCGATGACAGGACCATAGGGCTCGGCGAGGGCATGACGGTGCTTCATGGCCGCAACGCCTCTGGCAAGACCAATGTCGTCGAGGCCCTGCAGACGTTGACGTCGGGACATTCGTTTAGGCGCCCGAGGCCTGCGGAGCTCGTGCGCGAGGGCCAGGGGCGGGCGCTCGCGTCGGCACGCCTGGAGGGTGACGGCCGCGTGATCGACGTCTGCTGTAAGGTCGAGGGGACGCGTCGCCACTTTGAGAGAAACGGCAAGCGCTGTCACGCGGCGGACCTGCCCGAGACGATGATGAGCGTCCTCTTTTGCCCGGATGACCTCTCGCTCGTAAAGCGCGGCGCATCCCACCGAAGAGACGAGCTCGATGACTTTGGCAGGCAGGCAAACCGGGGCTACGGGAGGGTGCTTGCGGCCTACGAGCGTGCGGTCGCACAGAGAAACCGCCTGCTTAGGGAGGACGTCGTCGATCCTGGCCTGCTCGGTGTCTGGGACGAGTCCGTGGCGCTCTGCGGTGCGGCCCTGCTTTTTGCGCGCCTTCGCCTCTTTAGGCGCCTCTCCTCGCACGTGAGGGATATCTACGAGAGGATATCGGGCGGTGAGCGGCTCGACTGCACCTATGTTGCCTCCGTCGGGAGCCAGGAGGAGCTCGCAGAGCTCTCTAAGGACGAGCTTAGGGATCTCATTCACAGGCAGCTGGAGGAACAGCGGTACGACGAACTCAGAAGGCGCCAGACCCTTGTCGGTCCGCACCGCGACGACCTGGGCTTTACCATCGGCGGCAGGGACGCCCGCGCCTTCGCCTCGCAGGGACAGCAGCGCTCAGTCGCGCTGGCGCTCAAGATGGCCGAGGTCAAGCTCTCCTTTGAGGTCGTGGGAACAAGGCCCCTGCTCTTGCTCGATGACGTCATGAGCGAGCTCGACGAGAGGCGCTCTGTGGCCCTGATGGACTTCGTGCAGGGCACCATACAGTCGGTTGTCACGACGGCGAACGTGGGAAACTTTCCCAGAGAACTTCTTGACAGGGCCACGTTGGTGGGTATCAGTGAGCCGTAAGAAGCTGGTCAAGTTTTGATGTATGCTCACATACCTCGATAAGGGCTAGACGATACCGGGGGTGTATAGACTACAAGTATGGGAGTAAAACGTGCAGATTAAGGAAATAAAATGAAAATCTTCTAAGATGTCGAAAAAAAGATCTGGATTTAACTTGCCAGATGTAGATAATAGCGATATATTCATGAGCACCAGTGATGGTAGGCAGTGTATGTCCTTAGAAAGGGGCAAGAATGGCAGAAAAAAAGATTGGGGTTCGGCAAGTCTCCAAGAAGGTTGCGGCAAGCGTACTTGCCGGGATCATGGCGACGAGCATGGTGCCTGCGGCAGCCTTCGCGGAGGGAGTCGTGACCGACACTACGTCTGACAATGGGACTGAACTTCAGTCCCTCACGCCCGATAAGGCCTTTAGTGCGGCAAAGTTGGTAGATGGATCTAATCATACTATCGATAAAGACTATCCTCCTATTCCAGTGAACACTGGTACAGTGCCTACTATCAAGCGTGTTGTCATTGATGTTAATGAAACGACGCTTGATCTTAGCGACAATGGGAATGGTACCTATACAGATCAAAAGAATCCAAAAAAGAATGTATACACTATTACATATCAGAATGAGGCAGGTACAACAGTCACAGCAGATGCGATAAAGAGTACACCAGGTATCTACAAGATTGTGGTAACCGCTACGGAGGGTGACTACAAGGGTGGCGTGGCAACCGCAACCTTTGTGGTTGCCGGATCTACCATTACAGCTACTCCTTACAACAAAGCAGATGATAGCACTACGTTTACATATAGTGCTGAGCAACAGCAGATTGGTTTTAAAAACGGGACTGATCTCCTTGAAGAGGGTAAGGACTATACGGTACGCTATTTTAAAGAGGGTGCGGACTATAGTAATCCTGCTGAAGCTATCTCAGGTGCTCCTATTGAGGCCGGAAAATATAATGCAAGGCTGACAGGACTTGGAAGGTATAATAACACTCACGCTGACTATCCGATTGTGGTTGATCCGCTTGACCTCTCAAGCCCCAATACCAAGTTTAAACTTAATCCTTCAGTTGTCGTAGGAACAAGCACCCCTCTGAACACTGTTCAGGTTGTGAGTATTAATAAGTCGACAGCTCTCGCATCAAAGGTGATGATTAGCAAGTGGAGTGGTGCTGGTGTCGCTAATGGTAAGGGAGATTGCATTGCTACGATCAATGCAATGACTAAGGGTGACAAGAACTTTAAACTTGACAGCGCGAAAGAGGTTGTTCCCGGCCAGGCGAGTGTTGTAAGAGTGGCTAATGCTGCGACCATTAACTATGCAGGTAAAGCAATGAATGGTCAGTCTGTAACTCTCGACTCTTCTAAGGGTGAAAAGTGGTATAAGAATAATGTTAGAGCATTCAGGAACGATGGTACGGAGATAGATCCGAGCAATATTGAAGTTCGTTTTCTGAATGAAAAGGGTAATGCAGTTAATCCTGCTGACCCTCTGCCTGCTGGCACATACACTGTTATCGCTACCATTAAAGCAAATAGTGAGAGTTATGAGTATGGTGGAGAAGCTACGATGACGGTGAGGGCAATTGGTGGAACTATCGATGCTGATACGAGTGCCATCGTCTCCTTCGAAAAGAACAGGGGTACAGGGGACTATGTCGTAACCAATGCGATCACTGCTACCTATGATGGTAATTCGATGGCTAGCCGCATCAAGTGCACTCTTTATGATGGGAAGAAACCCATTCCGACCGCTGAGTATAAGTTGATTTACACTGATTCAAAAGGCAATGAAATTAGCGATACAGAACTAAAAAATGCTGGTTCCTACACGCTTACGATTAAGAGCGATAAATACCAGATTCAAAATCCCACCGTTCCTATAACAATTGAGCCGATTAAGATCCAGACCATTAAGGTTACGGCTCCAGCGGAGCAGTCTCTTGGCAACGGGCAGACGGGTATTCGCTTTGATCCGACTGACGCTACGACTGCTCCTCAGGCTGCTGTTACTGTTAAATACAGCGATAGTTCGAAAAAAGCAGACGGTACGATTGACTGGAAGGACCTGCCGCTTAGCTTGCCTTCCTCAGTTCAGACGATCATTACCGATAGCAAAGGTGCGGTCGTTGATAAGTTCAATGCTGTTGATACGTATAAAGTATCCGTAGTCAAAAAGCATGCCACAGATACTAATATCGAAATTACAGCTCCTACCCTATCTGTTGTAGTTGCCGACGCTGTTGCCAATACTGATTTTGCTGATGTCATTAATCCTGATACCTATCACGGTAAAGATGCTTTGCCTTGGTACTGCAAAGAGGTGTACAAGGCTAAGAAACTCGGCTATATGCATGGGTATATAGACAATCCAGATACTACGAATCCATCGGTGCCAACCATGTTTAAGCCTGAGCAGTCGATCACTCGTGCTGAGTTTGCTCGTGTGCTTTACAATATGGCAGGCAATCCTAGTAAGTACAAAGCTAATGAAACAGAGAATGGTACTGATAAGAATGTGACAAATACCACAAACTTTTCTGATTGCGATGATTCTGCTTGGTATGCAAGGGCTGTGTCGTGGGCTCATGCTACAGGAATTGTAAAAGGTTATGATGGTACAACTGAATTCAGGCCTGATCAAGCTATTTCCCGCCAGGAAGTTGCCATGATGGTCTCTCGGTATAAGAAGTATATTGCTCCCAATCAGTACAAGTCTGGTGAGGGTACGAGCCTGAGTTCCTATCTTGACTCCTTTGCGGTTGATGGTTGGGCTCAGGGTGCTGTACAGTGGGCTGTAGCTAACAAAGTCATGGGTGTTAATACGAATTTGCTTAGCCCGAGGAATGACATCACTCGTGCTGAAGTTGCTGCCATGTCTGTTCGTGCCCAGCCTGTGAAGCTTGGTGCTTAGTGTAGTATAAATAGCACGGACACTGTCCAAGCTGGTAAGGATGGGCGTCTCCACGTTGTGGGGGCGCCTATCCTTTTGAATGTGTATACTCAATCACACAATCTACGAAGGAATGGTTATGGTGACTGAACATAATACACAATCCTTTTATTCTGCACCTGCCGTCAGCATCGTGATGCCTGTCTACAACAATAGGCAGTATCTGAACGAGTGTATACAGTCAATTGAACAGCAATCCTTTGAGTCATTTGAGCTTATCTGTGTGGATGATGGCTCCACAGATGGTTCCCTTGAGTTACTTAAGCAGTTGATCAAGTATCGTGAGAACATGCGCCTTCTCTCGCAGGAGCATGCTGGAGTTAGCGCGGCGCGTAATGCCGGAATACGCGACGCCGTGGGCACCTATCTGCTCTTTATCGATGCAGATGATGTTATTAACTCTCGGCTCCTTGATATTGTGGTGCAGAGGGCAGACTCCTACACAGCGGAGATGACGATCTTTGGTTTTGACGAGCTGTATGGTGAGATGGGAATCTATGTGCCACGTGAAATGTGCAAAGAACGAGAGTTATATAAGCGTGTATTTGACCTTGGGAATGCGGAGTGCCTTGCGATGGCACTGACGACACCTAACGTATGGCGCATACTTTACAGGCGCTCCTTTCTCGTTGACAATAACATACACTTTCATGAGGATCTTGAGGCTGCCGAGGATCTTGCGTTCATCTACGAAAGCTTGTTTATGGCAAGAAGTATCGCTCTCGTCGGTCAGAGGCTTTATCACTATAGGCGTGATGGTAAGGGATCGATTACTCACGGGGAGAGGGGAGATACATGTCTTCGTTCGCTTGCCCATGTGAGAGCATTTGCCGATGGTCGTGGCATCCTTAACAAACCTTGCTACAGACGGCAGCTCGTGAACCTTGTTCTTGATACCATCTGGTATTCATTGAATACGGCGCACTCAAGGGAGGAGTTCGACCTCATATATGATGGGTATCAAAGCATATGGCACAATTACATCTGTGACAACGAGGGTCTGATAGACGAACACTATCTCGAGGGGCGCTACCGTCGCTTTTTTGATGCAACTAATGAGGTTGACGCGGAAGGGTATCTGTTCTCGTTGCTCACAGAAAAGCGCGATGTGATAGAGCGATTTCGTGCGAAGGATGCCTCTCTTGTTCAAGAGAGAGAGAAGCTCATGCGAGCCAACCAGGAGTTGCAAGATAGGCTTGTTGATGACAAAAAGACTGTATCCTCGTACTTTTGCAAGTTCTTGTCCGCTATCAGGCGGTAGTTTGCTGGCAGAATATAGTACCTTGGAGGTGTAACTTTGTGCTGAATGCGCGTTATGCAAGGATTCTCTATCTTGGACCTCTCGAACGGAGTGAGGTCGGTCCTATGGGTCGCTTTCTGGAGGTACTACGCTCAAAAGGGCATGTGGTACAGTCTCTTGACGTCACTGGTGACCCTGATGGGTTAGGTTTGGCACGGCGTATGACCAATGCCTTTGGTCCAGACTTGCTGCTTTGGAATGGTTTTAACGTAGAGGCGGGTATGTTGGGGCAGTTGAGCTGCCCAGCCATTCCTGTCACGCTGCAAGGGAAGGATGGTGCGTGGCAGCTGGGTGCATTTCTTGACGAGGATTATCGTCTTGCCTGTATAGCTGATCCCAATGTGACACGAGATCATATTTGCATCATGCAACCACGTTGTGAGGTCCGTGCGAGACAGGTTGCCTCTGTGCTCCACGAAGGGAAACTTGATGGTATGGTGGCCTTGGACGATAGCTGGTCGGATCACAGCTGCCATGAGCTGTCATATGCATCACTTCCGTACTGGTGTCGTCGAGCAAGGTACAGTGTCATCTTTGTGGCGACAGAGGACGAGATCACTCCTACGGCAGCAGATTTGGTACTTCGCATGGAGGAGGGAAGTCTGCTTCTTGTTGAGGAGGGTGTAGATGTGCCACGTTGGTTGTCACACGTGTCTGTCAACTTTGCACAAGGGCAGCTTGCCGAGGTTATCAGGGAACTTGAGGGAAATCCCCTGCGTTATAAGGCCGCCCTTAAGGCACAGCAAGCCGCACTTGACACGCTCCCCTCGTCGGACACGATGGTGGGGTACCTTCTCTCGTACGCCGCCAAGGAAAGGGGCTTTTTAGGATCTTTGTGCAATCCTGCTCTTAAGGTGCTAGTATATGGTTGGTTTGGTGCACGGAACTTTGGTGATGACCTGCTGCTTGAGCTCGTGCACTCTCGAGTGAGAGAGTGTTATCCCTCGGCACAGATACTGGTTATTGGTGCAGATCCCCGCCAGATTCAGGCGCAACATGGCCTTCAGGCGACAGAGCCCCATCAGAAGCGTCGAATTTGTGAGTGGCTGGATGGCGCGGCTGCTCTGATCTTCTGTGGCGGCCTCATGTTCGATGACGCCCTCGGACAGACAGCTGGTGAGCCAGAGTTGGTCTTTGACCCTTGGATCGATCCCGCCGGTCAGGCGGCGATCTGTTTCCTTGCACGCATGTATGACGTGCCTACGTGCTTCCTAGGCATTGGGGCCGGTCCTATGGAGACTCCCGCGATGCAACGTTGCGCCAGACTTATGGGCGCTGTGGGAGCGCGCTTCCTCACGAGGGATCGAGAAACAAGTGACCTATTGCGCGCGTCTGGTGTATGTCCCGATCAGATACATACCTGTGCCGACCTTACCTTTGGTTCCCTTCACTATATAGGTTGCCATACTGCGACCATGGAGGTAGACCCTGCCCGGAAATGGCTGCTCGAACAGAGTCGGCCCTATCTTGTGGTGTCGCTGCGCAATTGGCATCTAAACCCGTCCAACTTTGCCCTGCGGATAGCCCAAGCACTTGATAACGTGTGCGACGAGCGCGACGTAAGTGTGCTCCTCTTACCCCTCGACGAGGGAGATGTAGACCTGCATGGGCAGGTACGTGACCTAATGGTGCACAAGGGGCGCGTCTTTCACATTGGTGAACGTCCCAACCTCGAGACGACGCTTGGGCACATGACCGCATCATCTGCAGCCCTCGCAATGCGTCTACACTGCTCGCTGCTTCATATGGTCTTGGGTAAACCTGCCGTTGGCCTCGACTATAATGATAAGGTCAGTGCCCAGTTCAGGGTGGTAGGACAGGAGAGGCGTCTACTTCCCTTGAATGCACCCTCAGATAGGATAAGTGCGGCAGTGATTAGTGCCCTTGATACAAGCGAATCCTTTGTGGGCGAGGTGGCAGGTGCGATTGCCAGGCAGAAGGCGTTGGTCGATGCTGGCTTCAATGAGCTTTTTGCTGCAATCGACGCTGCCGTGGCGCATGGGGCTGAAGCTGTGCGTGTGCGAACGTACTGTTATCCTCGTATCGTGTCCTTGACCGAGCAGGAGCTTACCCGTACTCGTATAAGAACTAAGGAGCTTGAAGCAAGCGTCATGACCCTCGAGCGTGAGAGGGATACTGCCATTGGCGAGCTGACTGCCACTCGAGACTCTACCAGTTACCGACTTGGCAATATAATGGTAGGGCCGATAGCAGCGATCAAGAGGCGCTTCTTACGAAGGGGATGATAGGTGTGAGGTTATGTGCGAAGGGTTTTTTATTCGTGCTATTAGGTACGGTACTGGTTTGCTTAGGTATTCTCACCAAACCTATGGTGGCTATTGCTGAGACGGCAAAGGCCACTAACTCGGTTGACGACGTCGAGGCTGATGGCATCGTTATCACGGTCGGTAACGTGTCCTTTGACGATTGGGATGTGCTTTCTCTCGATGAGAAAGGTGCTACAAACACTACCAGGACAGACAAGGTCAAGGATCAGCTTGAGGGTGCGGGCATGGGCGTCACGAGCGAGTTCATGAATGGTGAGGGTGGTATCGTGGTTGCACGTCTTGCACAGGGTCAGAGCCTTGATAACGCGCTTAAGGTCGCCAGGCAGATAAGTGGTGTTACATCCGCACAACCAAATTATGTCTATGAACTCGTGGA
>ERZ772764.296-NODE-296-length-36702-cov-5.753295_pt1 | contig 36702 bp, 32 predicted proteins | sample MGYA00512163_ERZ772764 | MGnify/ENA primary metagenome ERZ772764 (study PRJEB29015, sample SAMEA2737903) | human oral metagenome | biome: human oral; feature: human-associated habitat; material: dental | place: China | collected 2094 ... | reverse complement strand
ACTTTCGCAAGAGTGCCACGAAGCTGGAGGTGCCAATGTACTTCTTGCTTGGGCGTCATGATTTGAACGCACCGACTTATCTTGCTGAGGAATATTACCAGCTGCTCAATGCGCCCAAGAAAGAGCTGGTGTGGTTTGAGCACAGCGGACATGCGCCTTGGAATACCGAAGCTGACCGCTATGTGAAAGAGGTTAAGCGAATTGTGGATGATAACCGCAATCAATAGGTCTGGATGTGGGCTTTGGGTGGGCAGAGTAGCTCGTGCTTGTTAATCTCGTCGTTCTACCGCAATCGTACATTGTGTCATCAACGCTACCGCTGCGCCGAGAGCTGCGAGTGTTGGCAGCAGCAGCGCCCCGAGCGACAAACCGCCGATGACAACAAGAGTTGCTATGCTTGTTAGGATCAGTTTTTGCTTTGTCGTATTTCCATTGTAACGTACTGAAACTATATGTCAAACTTTTAGCATAAGCGTCAAGAAAGTGCTGCAATACTCTAGTAGTTTGGTGGGTAATCAGGTATAATATCCCCATTGCGGGTGTCGTATAACGGCTATTATGTGACCTTCCCAAGGTTGAGACGGGAGTTCGACTCTCCCCATCCGCACCACAATTCACCATCACGAGCTTCCCGGCGAGGCTCTTTTTATTTGTCCCGCAAATCAACAAAGACTAAACGGTTATTTCGCCATATCCCGCGTAACCATACTCGTCCAAAACTTTCTGGCCAACCTGTCTAAGGTTGTTAATTCTTTTCTGTTCTTCGTCAAGATTTTTCTGCTTACAAATGGCGTCATAAAGCGCTCTCATATCAGCGTCTTCGGAGCTACTGTCAGCTACTCCCGCAAACTCTCGTTCCATTAGGTCATGATTAGCACGTGGCATATTTCCATTCCTCCTCTTTTGGGTCCAAATGTGTCTTATGACTATCTATACCACATTGAATTAAATTTTGCAATACCCTATTTCGCGCCACTATAATAAAGAGTCCTCGACGTACATCGGGACTACTGACTAACTATAATGGTTCTCGCAGGAACTTGGTGAGGTGCGCCTCCCCATAACTACGATTGTCCACCACAACAATTCCGTTTTGAACTGGCACCTCACCTATTCCTGGGTGTGATAATATCATACATCCGCCCGGTTTGAGAAGCCCCATTAGTCGTGAAACTGTGGAAAACTGAGGATTATGATATGGTGGATCGGCAAAGATGATATCAAACTTCTCTGTTACGCTCATGCTTTTCAGCCAATTCGATATCGTTGTTTTTATTACAATAGATTTTTCATCGACGCCCAAACTGGCTATGTTTTCGGCGATCACGCGCTGCGCGACCCGGTCTCGCTCCACAAAAACCACCGACTCGGCACCGCGACTGAGTGCTTCCAGGCCAATCGCGCCAGAGCCAGCAAAAGCATCCAGCACCCGCGAACCGCGAACCGTCTCGCCCAGTGAATTAAACATTGCCGAACGGACTCGCTCACCCATGGGATGTGTCGTCGAGCCTGGTGGAGTTTGAATGAATCGTCCGCCAAATTCCCCAGCGATGATGCGCACTCTCACCGTTTTGCCTCAAGCTTCCACACCGACGCGAGCCAGCCCAGCATGACGGCTTTGATGATGATCGGCATCAGTTCATGGTTAGTTTGCCACGCCAAATCAGTCGTCCAGCCATTTTTACCAAAATTATCATACATCTTTAGGTCGGCCACAGCGTGCACTTGCTCTAGATAATATTTCCGATAGCCCTGTTGTTTGACCTGCAAAATCTCAGCCTCACTCGGCACAGCATCCTTAAAGCGCGGATAAGCCACTACGCTCGCCACACCAGCTTCAAACGCCACATGCATGGTCATCATGCCTTTAGCACCCCAAAACTTCCAGTTGTTTTTGATGAGCTCAATCCCCGTGTCACCCTTCATGACATTTTTCTTGAGGATGGAGGTTCGCGTCTCTAGACCTTCGCCGCCGCGCAGCTCCTGCATGGCATGTTCCAGCGGGAAATGATGCGCTGGCGTCAAACCATCGGTGATGGCATGCGCCATCCACGCCGCTTCAAAAGCGGCTCGTTCAGAATTATGGTTCTGTAGCGCCTTCGCCAGATTATCAATATGCTGGTCGATCATCTCCAACAGTGCCGTGTCGTTCGGGTCGTCTGGATTGATGAAATGCCATGGTTCGTCGACAGCTGGACTTTTGCGCTTAACGCCATCGGGGCCGTTTTTGCCCTCAAAATGCAGAATATTTTTAACATCAGGAAATTCGCACCAATCAGGCAGCATCGGTTCAAGGTGTCGCCTGGCCACTCGATCTATCTTTTGATGAACACCGATAAATCGACCAGAGCCATCTCTAATTGTTGTTCCTGCGTACATATTAATTCAAAATGGTTAATCGCTGATAGCGACTGACGGCACGCGCCAGATGGTTATATTGTAACAAATCCCGCCCCTCTTTGACAAAGCGCTCGGCCTCCGTTTGCGCACGGGCGATCAGTGGCGTATCGCTCAGTGAGGCAATTTTCAGGTTCAGCGCGCCATGTTGCATCTTTCCATAGATCTCGCCAGGACCGCGCAGTTTCAGGTCAACTTCCGCCAAGTAAAATCCGTCTTGAGATTTCTCAATCTCTCTGAGACGCTGGGACGGCTTATCATGACCCGACATCATCAAATGACAAAAACTCTGATGCTGACCACGCCCAACCCGACCACGCAGCTGATGGAGCTGGCTGAGACCAAAATGATCGGCATTTTCGATGAGCATGACCGTGGCGTTTGGCACGTTAACGCCAACCTCCACCACCGTGGTACTCACTAGCATATCCAGCTCGCCGTCGGCAAACTGTTGCATGACCGCGGCTTTTTCCTCCGGCGGCAATTTACCGTGTAGCAATCCGACGCGGCGATGACGAAACATCGTTTTTGCCAATTTGTGATATTCCGCCTCGACCGATTTTTTGTCATTGTCAGGATTATCGTCGATCAACGGGCAGATGATATAGGCTTGGCGACCTTTGGCAATTTCTGCATCAATAGTTTCGTAGAGCTTTGGCGCTGAGGCTGGCGACCAAATTTTCGTTTCAATCGGCTGGCGCCCGGCTGGCAGCTCGTCCAAAATCGAAATATCCAGTTCACCATACAAGGTCAACGCCAGACTTCGCGGGATCGGCGTGGCAGTCATGCTGAGCAGGTGTGGCATGTAGTCTGCCTTTTGTAATAATGCCTGCCGCTGCTTGACGCCGAACCGATGCTGCTCGTCAATTACCACAAACCCCAGCTTGTGGTACGCCACTTTTTCCTGAATCAGCGCGTGTGTACCAACCACCACGTCAATGTCACCATTTGCTAAATTATCCAGCAGCTGCCGCCGCTGAGCGCCCTTGACGTGTCCCGTCAGCAGTGCCACCGACACGCCAAATGGCGACAATAATTCATCCAGCGTCTTGGCGTGCTGAGTCGCCAAAATCTCCGTCGGCGCCATGATGGCCGTCTGAAAGCCAGCCTGCGCCACTTCTGCCGCCACCAGCCCGGCGACCACGGTTTTGCCTGAGCCGACATCGCCCTGTAGTAGGCGATTCATCGGATGCTCCGACTCCAAATCTTGCAAAATCTGCCAGGCGGCGCGGCGCTGCGCGTTGGTTAAGGGAAATGGCAATTGTTCGACAAATTGCTTGACGACCGGCTGATTGAACGGGATGCGCCAGCCAGTCAATTTGGTTTGTTCTTGCTTGTTGAGCTGCGCAGCCAAAATCATTTCAAACAATTCCTCAAAAGCCAGCCGCTCACGACCGCGAGCAATTTCCTCGTGACTATTTGGCGCGTGGAGGAACTTGACAGCTTCGGCGCGGCTGACTAATCGTTGCCGCTGGACGACATGCTCCGGCAAAGTTTCGGGCAAAAATTCCATGATGGGACGCAGATTTTTCAGCAAATCCTGCACGGTTTTTGGGCGGAGATTTTTGATGGATTTGTAGACCGGATGGATGCCCGACGTATGGTGGGCGTCGGACGCATCGGTTTGCTTGGCGAGCTCAACAGAGGGATTGCTGATCTGATAGCTGTTATATTGCATGCCAAACTGGCCAGAAAACATAAACTCGGTGTCAGATCTCAGCTGCGATTCGCGGTACGGCTGATTGAACCAAACGGCCTTGACCTTGCCAGAATCATCCGCCAGCACTGCCGTGGTAATCCTCAGGCCTCGGCGCACAATGCGCGTGGAAATCGACTCGCAGCGCGCCCGCACCGTCACCTTGCCCGGCTGAAGATCAGTGATGTTAACCGCTGCTGAATAATCATCATATGCCCGCGGCAAAAAATCCAGAGCGTCCGCCACCGTCTCCAGACCCGCCGCCGACAGCGCCTGGGCGGTTTTGGGACCGACGCCTTTGATGTGTTCCAGTGGAGTTGTCAGCTTCATCTACGAAACAGCGTTGATGCCTTCCAGTGCGTAGGCAGTATCTTCCCAACGTTCCACAGCGATACAATCAATGCCCATATTTTTGACTGGGAAATCATTGCCACCTTCTTCTAGTTTGTCGCCAAAGAACAGAATTTCCTCTTTGGTTACGCCCGTTGCTTCCATCAGTTTTTTCATGCCATGTGCTTTGTCGATACCAGGCTTGGTCACGTCCAGACTAGTGGTGCCTGCCGTCCGAATTTCAAACTCTGGGATGCGTGCCTTGACAGCGTCGTTAAGCAATTTACGCTTTTCCTTGTTGGCTTCAGCCCACGCGTATTTATCCTCAGGTGTGGCTTTTTGACCCAACGCAGAGTATGTCACCTGACTGAGACGGTCTTCGATGATTTCGCCAGCTGGATCGTCCACCCACATATCAAGCTCCTTGGCCGAGGTCTCAATTGCCTCAAAAATCCGAGCTTTTTGCTCTTCAGTCAAGTCCTCCTGATATTGCAATCGCCACTCACCGTCCTGGAAGCGATAGTAACGAGTGCCACATGTTGGCATGATGTGCAGCCGGCTGAGATCAACACCCGGAACTTGTTCAATTTGCCTGACAGTGTTTGGATAGATCACCCCTTCAAAATCAGTACCAGAAATGATACACACATCGTAATGCTTCAACAGCTCCGCCAACAGACCAGCCATGCGCGGCGTAGCTGGCATTTTCGACAAGACAATAGTGTCGTCTGAGTCAAAAGCTATAATTTTTTTCATTCTTCGCCTCCCTCCATGATTAGCACGAATGTATTTTTACCCTTTTTCAACAGCGACGTGGTGTTGACAGCTTGGTCTTCGGCTATTTTTTCGCCGTTGAGGCTGATGGCGCCAGATTTCAATAGGCGTTTTGCTTCGCCGTTGGAGCTGACCGCACCAGAAACCACCAATGCTTCAATCACGCCGACGCCGACATCGACGCGCGGAATTTCCTTGGCGAGAGCGTCCAGGTCATCGTCTGATAATTGGCGGAAATCGCCGCCGCCAAACAACACTTCAGTCACCCGCTCCACTGATTCGCGCCGATTGACGCCGTGAACAATGTCGGTAACCTCGCGCGCCAAGACTTTTTGAGCTGAGCGCGCGCCAGGATTGACGGCGTGGTTTTCGGCGATAGCTTCAATGGTGTCGCGATCGAGCATGGTGAAGATTTTCATGTACTCAATAGCGCTTTCGTCATCAACGTTCAGCCAGAATTGATAAAATTTGTAGACGCTGGTTTTGGTTTCATCCAGCCACACAGCGCCACCTTCAGACTTGCCAAATTTGCGCCCAGTTGATTTGTTGATGAGTAGCGGTGCGGTCATGGCGTAAACTTCAGCGTTTTCTTTTTTACGAATCAATTCCACACCTGAAACCAAATTACCCCACTGGTCAGAGCCGCCGATTTGCAAATTAACACCGTGATGTTTGAATAAGTGCCAGAAATCATAGCCCTGCAGCAAGGTGTAGGTAAATTCCGCAAAGCTCAACCCCTTGCCGTTGTCGATGCGTGCCTTGAAAAATTCACGACCGATCAAGTCTGCCATGTTGAAATTCTTGCCAATGTCGCGGAGGAACGGCAATAGCTCCAAATTACCCAACCAATCCGCATTGTCCACCAAGGTAAAATCGCGTCCGGCGAAAATTTGCAACACCTGCGCTTTCAAAGCTCGTTTGTTGTGCTCAATCTCCGCATATGACAGCAGGCTCCGCTCCTCAGTGTCGCGCATATCGCCGATCATACCCGTGCCGCCACCAACCAGTAGAAACACCTTGTGACCGCGCTCCAAAAAATGTCGCACCATCATATAGACCGCCAAATGCCCGACGTGCAAACTGTCAGCTGACGGATCTGTCCCCAAATAGAGCGTGAAATTCTCCGAATCGATAAGCTTGTCATTGGTGAATGTGGTCTGGTTCCAAAACCCGCGCCACTGTAATTCCTCTGATAACTGCATATTTTCTCCTTGGTCAGCTAATCTTAGTATCAGTATATCAATTTTTGGCAGTTGATGCGAACCATGTGCGTGATATAATAGATTACGTGAATAAGAGTAGTACAAGTAGCAGCAACAAATCGCCTTCTAGTCCCAGAAAATCTGCGACAAAGCGATTAAGCTTATACGCCAATTTGGCACATAAGCGTAAAGTTAAAAAAGATAAAGATTCGCGCGAGCGTGCTGAATATTTGGCAAGCTTGCCGAAGCATCCAGTGAAGCGATTTTTCTATCGCTTACATCCAAAGCGGTTAGCTAACTATTGGTTCTCCAAACGCGGCGCAAAGATGGCGCTGAAAATTGCTGGTGTTACTCTGCTATTGATGATCTTGTTTATCGGTGGGCTGTTCGCATATTTCCGCAAAGACTTGGATAAAATTCGACCAGGCGAAATTGCCAAACGTGTCCAAACAACAGTCACGAAATATTATGACCGTAACGGCGTGCTACTCTGGGAAGATAAAGGAACTGGTAACTACAAACTGGTGGTCGAAGGTGACCAAATTAGCAATCACCTGAAACATGCTACTGTTGCCATTGAGGACAAGGATTTTTACAAGCACCACGGAGTTAGTGTCAGTGGCTTGACGCGTGCTGTGTTCTCAACGGCATCTGGAGGACAGGTCCAAGGAGGATCGACATTGACCCAGCAGCTCGTCAAACAGGTATTCTTTGCTGATGAAGCTAGCGAACGTGGCCTCAAGGGTATCCCGCGTAAGATCAAAGAGATGATTTTGGCGATTGAGGTTGAACGCATGTACAACAAAGACCAAATCTTGTCACTATACCTCAACGAATCGCCATATGGAGGTCGCCGTAATGGCGCTGAGTCAGCTGCACAAACGTACTTCCACAAGAGCGCAAAAGACCTAACTATAGCCGAAGCAGCCCTGCTAGCAGGAATTCCGCAGAATCCGTCCTACTTTAACCCATACAATACTGCCGGTAATAAGGCCTTGATTGAGCGTCAACACACCATCTTAGACTACATGACAGAACAAGGCTACATCACTCAAAAAGAAGCAGATGAAGCCAAAAAATACCCAATTCTTGACAATTTATACCCGCAAGTCGAACAAACTGAAGGTATGAAGGCGCCACACTTCGTGATGATGGTTCGATCACAACTCGAGAAAGAGCTCGGTCAAGCGGTTGTTGGACGAGGCGGACTGACCGTCAAAACAACACTGGACTGGCGCATCCAAGAGAAATTAGAAAATGAAATGAAAGCCTTCTTTGCGACTGGTCGTCCAGCCGCCATCAACGCTCACAACGGTGCATCAGTCATAGAAGACGTGCAAACGGGTCAAATCGTTGCCCTGATGGGTAGCCGTGACTTTAACTATCCGGGCTTTGGTCAGGACAATGCAGCCACCGCCTTTGTCCAGCCAGGTTCATCCATCAAACCATTTGTGTTCACTCACCTGTTTAGCAAGCGTGGTAGTCAGGCATATGGGAGTGGCACCATACTAAAAGATGAAAATATCGACTCAATTTATGGCGCTAAGCTGAACAACTGGGACAACAAATTCATGGGCGACATCACCATTCGCCGAGGGCTCGGTTTGTCTCGTAACACCCCAGCAGTGAAAGCAATGTACATCGCTGGTAACGGCAGTCCAAAGCCAACTGTGGAGTTCATCCGAGGTCTTGGTAACTCAGAATACTGTAAGCAGGAGGAAGACTCAGGTGGCTATGGTCTATCGGCCGCCATCGGTGGATGTGGTGCCAAACAAACTGAACTGGTTAATGCCTATGGTACCTTGGCTCGCTTGGGTGTCAGTAAAAAATCTACTTCCGTGTCTGAAGTGATCAATTCTCAAAACGAAACCCTTCTCAAATGGAAAGATGAATCAAAGCAAGCTGTCGATCCGCAGGCCGCCTATATCACCAACGACATCCTAGCTGACCGATCGAGCACATTAGTGACAGGAAGTATCCCGGGTGTGCGCGCTAGCTACAAGACCGGAACCTCCGACAAAGGCAATCAACCAAAAGACATCTGGCTAGCGAGCTACACACCAGCTCTCGCCATGACGCTCTGGCTTGGTAACTCTGACAGTCGTACATTGACCTCCATAAACTCGTCAACTGGTCTCCCGGTGATTCAGAAAGTCATGAGCTTTGCACATACCCAGGTCTACCAGCCAGCTGGTAAGTGGAAATCAAGCATGTGGTACACCCGCCCATCTGGTATCAAGCAGAATGGCAAAGAATTGTACCCATCATGGTGGAACCAAAACCAAGGACAAAGCTCGTCCAAGATGACATTTGACCGCATCTCTAAAAAGAAGGCTACTTCCTGTACTCCAGAGGGCGCACGAGAAGAAGTTGACGTGATCAAGGCGGTCGACCCAATCACCAAGAAAGAGTCCTTCAGCGCGCCAGCAGGCTACAACGCAACTGCCGACGATGATGTGCACAACTGTAGCGATGCCAAGCCTCGTGTCGCCAGTATCACCGCGTCTGGCTCGAGTAATAAATACACTATTGATGTCAGTGTTGATGGAGGAAAATTCGGTCTAGCGACGCTTGATATCTTGGTTGACGGACGTTCAGTCAAATCAAGCAATATCAGCGGTAACAGCGCCTCAGACCGCGTCTCAGTCAATGTGTCATCAGGATCACACACTATCACCGTGAATGTCCGCGACGAAGGGTACTACACCGCAAGTAGCTCAAAAACTGTCAGCGACGATTAATCGTCTTGACTATTCGCCAACCTAATCAGCTCAGCCTCGCGCTGGGCTGATGTTTTTGTAGTCGTAGAACGACGACGAGTTTGCTGCACAGGCTTCTGAGTTTTTACTGCTGGCTTTTTAGTAGTTTTCTTGGCTGATCCTTCTGGACTAGTCTGCACTTTCCGACCAACAGAGCGACGTTTTGTGATGACAGCTGTTTGTCGTGTTGACTCTGGCGGAGTGGTTTGCTCGACAACCTTAGCAAACATCATTTTACCAGCGTCAGTTTGCAGACTACGGATGATTTCAATGCGTTTTTTCTGGCCCAGGAACTTCTTCGCCTGTTCAACCACCACCATAGTGCCGTCATGCAAGTAGCCGACTGCTTGATGAGAATCCTGACCTTTTTGTGTCAATTCAAGCACTAGCTCATCACCAGGCAAGTAGCTCATCCGTAAACTCTTGGCTAGCTCATTGATATTGAGGATCTGAATGCCTTCGACCTGCGCCACCTTGTTCAGGTTGTAATCCAGGGTTAGGATAGCAGCGTTCATTTCCTTGGCGAGTTGCAGCAAACGGTTATCAACACCCTCAGAAATGCGCGTCGCATCGTCAAGCAGCGTAAACGAGCCACCCAACACATCTTTGAGCTCCTTCATGACGTCCATACCAAAGCGGGCACGTTCGCGCTTGGCATGATCAGCACCATCCGCCAACAGCTGCAGTTCTATCAACACGCTGCGCGGCACGATGATCTGCCCCAGTAAGAACCCAGTCTTTGCCAGATCAACCACCCGTCCGTCCATCAACACCGACGTGTCAACCAAAATTGGCAGCTGCGTGCCACTGCCTGCGTGCCGCCGTGGCTTGACCAGTAGATATATTTCTGCCATGATGGCCAGCAGCATGATAATGATGATAAGTTCAATTGTTTTTTCCATAATAATTTCCTTTTATAGAATAATGTTATTGTAAATAATCAATCAGCGCCTGTCTGAGGTCGCCGACACCGCGCACAAATGCGTCCTTGTGGGTTTTTGGTGCGATGGCATAGGTGAAGCCGAGCTTCTTGGCCTCTTTGACGCGGGCGTGCCAGCCTTGAGCTGAGCGCACTTCGCCGCCCAACCCGACTTCGCCAAACACTACCGCTTCGTCGCTGAGTTTGCGGCCAGCTGAGGCTGAGGCGATGGCCATGGCGACCGCCAAGTCTGCTGCTGGATCGCTCAGTTTCAAGCCGCCAACCACGTTGATATAAATATCTTTGTCAGAGAGGTTGAGCTTGGTGCGCTTTTCCAGCACCGCCACCAACAAGTTCAATCGGTTGAGGTCAAAGCCGCTAGCCGCGCGCTTAGGGTAGCCGAAATTCGTCGGATTGACCAGTGCCTGAATTTCCACCAGTAGCGGCCGCGCGCCTTCCATGGTCGCCAGGACGATTGAGCCGTCGAGGTTTTGCCGCTCTGCTAGCAAACTCGCCGATGGATTAGCCACAATCTGTAGGCCATCCTCGTGCATCTCAAAAATTGCCGCCTCATTGGTCGAACCATAGCGATTTTTCTGCGCCCGCACTACGCGAAAACCACCGTAGCGATCACCCTCAAAATTCAGCACCACGTCAACCAAATGCTCCAGAACTTTCGGCCCGGCAATTGAACCTTCCTTGGTGACGTGGCCAACCAAAATCACTGCGGTATTCGAGGCTTTGGCGGCGCGAATGATGACGTTGGATGAGTTAGTGATTTGGCTAACTGAGCCTGGCGCTGAGGCAATGTCTGCCAGCGACAAGGTCTGGATAGAATCGACGATCACCAGATTGTACTGGCCAGTCTGGATGGAGGCGGCGATGTCCTCGGCGCTGTTGCTGGACGCCAGCTGCAGACTCTCTGAGTCAACCGCGCCCAACCGCTCAGCCCGCAATTTGACCTGCGACACCGACTCCTCACCGCTGACATAGAGCACTTGGTTTTGCTGAGCGATAAACGCTGCGACCTGTGCTAGCAGAGTACTTTTTCCAATTCCCGGCTGTCCCGCCACCAGCACCACGCCGCCTGGCAAAAAGCCGCCGCCGAGTACCGCGTCAAGGTCGGCAATGCCGGTTGCTAGCCGTGCTTGCTTGGCCTCGGCTGCTGTCTCGCTGAGCCTAAGCGTAGCGAGCGCTTTACCTTTACCGCTACTGCGGGCTACCGCCGACGCGCCAGTATCGACTGGTAGTTGCTCAACCAGCGAATTCCACTCACCACAATTTTCGCACTTGCCGACCCACTTCGGATAGCTGGCGCCACACTGTTGGCAGATGAATTGTGATTTTGCTCGAGCCATCACTCTACCGCCCTTTGGCTGTCGAGGCTCTGACTGAGCCGATCAGCTTGCTCACCTAGCGCATTCAATTTTTCAACGTCAGCATTGTACTGATCGATCTGCTGAAGTAGCACAGTTTTTTGACTATTCAACCGCTGACCTTCGGCTTGCAATTGCGAACGCTCAGCCTGAAACTGCTGCTGTGAACCAAAACCACCGCTAGTAGCTCGTTGATTGAAATCGCGAATTTTGTCGTTCAGCACTGTCATCGACGTATCGTAGCTTTCCTTTCGCTGCTCAATCACCGCTCGCTGCTGTTTCAACTTCGCCTGCAAAGTAGTCACTTGCCGCTCCAGGTCAACAAATCGCTGATTGTATTTTGCGTGCAAGGCAACCACTCGTGATCGGTCACTGAAAAATCGAGCATAGTGCGTTTCCAGCTCTGAACCCAAATCAGCATGCTCGGTGCCCAAAATGGAATGAAGCTCATTTGACCGAGAACCCGGCTGCGCTCGGTCGTAATATGCCATACGCTCTTCCAGCTTATTGTCTTTAATGTTCGCATAGGCATGTTCCAACAATTGACCCAGCCGCTGCTTTTCCGCGTCGGACAATCGCGACCACGCCGCGTGTAACATTTCGTGCGCTGCCGTCACCTCTTTGATGCCGTCAAGTTCAGGGTTTAGCACATTGTAAATATGAATAGTATCCTCTCCAGATTTGTAGCAGCCCAAAATTGGACTGGCTTTTTCCGACCGACGACACTCAGCATTGAACTCATTGGACGACTCCAGCCGTGGCTGGGTTACGTAAAATTGAAATCTACCGTGCTCCGACATGCCAGCGTTTGTCGCTAATTGAGCAATCTCAGTGCTAGGCTGGAATTGCCACGCCCGCACATGGTCGAGCACGAATTGCCGATTGAGCACCACCCAACCGCTGAAGGCCAATATGACCACTGATAGTAAAAAGCTACCTAGTTTGCTAATTTTCGACATCAATCATTACCTCACCTTTTTTCATTGACGCAACTAATGTTGATCCTGTCTGCGCTTTCGACAGCACTGTTTCACTCAACGGGTCTCCCAGCAATGTCTGGACAGTGCGTCGGAGGCGCCTTGCTCCGCGTTCGGTGTCAAAGCCATGGTCAATGATGTGACGTTTGACACTTGGTTTAATCATCAGGCTCATGCCGTGGCTCTCAATTGCCGCGCCAAGTTCGCTCGCAATAGTATCAAATATTTTACCAGCCACTGCTCGGCTCAACGCTTGAAAGACGATGATAGCATCAAATCGCTCAATCAACTCTGGCTTCAAGAAATCCTCCAGAGCCTGCCGCGCCGTCCGGTCATTGTGTCGCTGCACGTCCTTGGCGCTGCGTTTCTTTGCGCCGCCAAAGCCCAGCGCTTCAGTATTCATCATGCCCGCCGAACCAACATTGCTGGTCAAGATGATGATGGTGTGACGAAAGCTGATCACTCGTCCTTGGGCGTCAGTCAATTGACCATCTTCCAGTAGTTGCAGTAGCAGATTCATCACGTCTGGATGTGCTTTTTCAATCTCATCAAATAACACCACACTGTACGGCTGCCGACGAACTTTGTCGGTCAATTTACCGCCATCTTCATACCCCACATAGCCCGCTGGAGCACCGACCAACCGACTCGTCGTGTGTTTTTCGGAAAATTCGCTCATGTCAATTTTGATCAGGTTCTGCTCGCCACCGAACACTTCCCGCGCCAACACGCGAGCCAGCTCAGTTTTACCAACACCTGTCGGGCCCAAAAATACGAAAGATCCCATTGGCCCACTATGTCGATGTAGTCCAGCACTATTTCGTCGAATGGACCTCGCCAATTCAGCAATTGCTTCAGTTTGCCCCAGCACAAATTTACCGAGTCTATTTTCCAGCTTGATCAAACTTTTGGCTTCGGTGCGCGCCAATTTTTTCACTGGCACACCAGTCATAGCGCTCACTGCCGACCTCAAATATGCTTCATCCAACCGCGGCAACATGTCCTCGCTCGCGCCCAAATCACTAGCGCGTTTTTCCAATTGCTTCATTTGCATTTTGAAACGCGCCGCGCGTTCATAGTCTTCCGCTTCCACAGCCGCATCGATTTTACCCGCCAGGCGCTTGATTTGCTGAGCTAACTTTTGGCATCGGCCTGGTTTGAGCGGCTGCTTTGAGCGCATCAATGCTGCTGCTTCGTCCAGCACGTCAATTGCCTTATCTGGCAAAAATCGATCCATGACATACCGCTGGCTCAAATCTACTGCCAGCTTCACAGCCTCCTCGTCGATACTCAGCTGATGATGCAGCGCCAAGCGACTACTCAGCCCCATCACCATCCGCACCGCTTCTTCTGCCTCAGGTTCCGCCACCACCACCGACTGAAATCGTCGGCTCAAAGCAGCGTCTTTTTCAATGTATTTGCGATATTCATCAAAGGTCGTCGCCCCGATCACCCGCACTTCGCCGCGCGCCAACGCTGGCTTCAAGGCATTGGCGGCGTCCATTGAGCCTTCGGCCGAACCGGCGCCCACCAGTAAATGCAGCTCATCGATAAACAAAATAACTTCTTGGTGCTCCTTGGCAACTGCTAGCACTTTTTGCAAACGTTCTTCAAACTGTCCGCGAAATTTCGTCCCCGCCACCATGGAAGCCAGATCCAACTGAATGATCCTTTTGCCTTCCAAAAATGCCGGCACGTCACCATCAACGATTCGCTGCGCCAAACCTTCAACAATTGCGGTTTTTCCCACGCCTGGCTCACCGATCAAGGCTGGGTTATTTTTGCTGCGCCGACCCAGCACCGTGATAACGCGTGACAGCTCCTTGTCTCGCCCAATCATCGGATCGACCAGCCCCTGCCGAGCGCGTTCCGTCAAGTCATTGCCAAACTTCTCTAGTAGCTTGATGGACTTGCGCTCAGTCGTCGACACTGACTCAGTTTGTTGGTCGGCTTCCGACTGTTGCCTATCAAACACGCCCTCCAAGTCGCCACGGAGCGCCTCCAAATCAACGTTCATATCACGCAAAATCCTAGTAGCCCGTGCTTCGCGCTGCGTCAAGATGCTATACACCAGATGCTCGGTACCGATTCGCGACTGTCCAAACTCCAGCGCCAGCTCCCACGCCATGCGCACTGTCGCCAAAACATCAGCCCGCACTCCATGGTCAACAACCGCAAATACTACCGCACTTGGCGTCAATTCCAGCGCCGTCTCAACGCGGTCAAGCGTCACACCACTTTCCGCCAAGATCTTGGCACCCAGCGAAGAATTCTGAGCTAATATCCCCAGAAGAATATGCTCAGTCCCTACATACGGGCTTCCTTGATTTTGGGCAATCACACCAGCTCGCTCAAAGCTAGCCCGCGCCGTATCTGTCAGGCGCGATTCCAGCTCAGAGAAATCTCTTGGCTGCTGCTCCATCATCGCCTCCTTTCATCGCTTATCGGCGAATAGCTCAAGTACTTCGCCAATCTTATTCTGCTGTTTCCTCAATGGCATTGAACAGACTATCTTCTACGTTCTTGCGAGGCTTGTTTTCAGCTGGTTTAGCAGCCGCCTTTGCCTCGATGTCTAGTTCGTAGCCAGTCAGCCGTGACGCCAAGCGAACATTCTGCCCAGCCCGACCGATGGCCACTGACTGCTGATCTTCGCTAACGTAAACCGTTGCCCGCTTTTCGTCCTCATTAACCGTTACGCTCAGCACTTCTGCTGGGCTCATGGCGTTGGCGATAAAGCCAGCCGCGTCTTCCTCAAATGGAATGATATCAATTTTTTCCTGCTCGCCGATTTCGTTCATCACCGCCTGAACACGCGTTCCGTGACCACCGACGAAGGTGCCGACTGGGTCAACACCCGGCAGCGCTGATGCGACCGCCAGTTTAGTGCGGCGACCGGCCTCACGGGCGATTGCTTTGATCTCTACAGCGCCCGTTTCCATCTCTGGCACTTCCTGGCTAAACAAGAAGCGTACAAATTCCTCATTACCACGGCTCAAAATCAATTGCGGACCACGACCTTCGCGCTCGATGTCCTTGATATACACCTTGACGCGGCGACCAACGCCATAGTATTCGCCAGGAATTTGCTCGGACTGCGGCATGATTCCAACGGCCTTGCCCAGCTCGATCCGCACCACACGCGGCTCGACCCGCTGAATCGTACCGGTCACCACCGTGCCAATTTTATCTTCAAATTCTGCCAGCACCACCTCGCGCTCTGCCTCACGCAGCCGCTGCAAGATCACCTGCTTGGCGGTCTGGGCTGCCACCCGACCAAACGTCGTCACGTTGTGGGTCTCGACCGTCACTTCGCTGCCCAGCTCAGCTGCCGGGTCAACGGTTTTAGCTTCGTCGAGGCTCATTTGATTGACGTCATTTTCAACTTCTTCAACCACGGTTTTGACAACCGACACCACAGCCGTGCCGCTGTTGATGTTCAGGCTGGCACGCACCAATTGCTCACGGGTACCGTTATCACGCCGCCACGCCGCCGCGATAGCCTGCTCGATCACCTCTAGAACTGTCTCTTCTGGTAAGTTCTTTTCCTCAGCAATCGTCCGCAACGCCAACGTCAATTGCTTAATGTTCAAATCTTCCATACTACTCTCCTTTATCACTTATGATTATACCACGATACGAGGTTGCACCGCGATGCATACATCCTCATACGAAAAATTCCGACCTTGGCGGCCGGATGTACACTACACATTCTATACCAGTTCGCTGGCCATGTCAAGCATACCGCGTAGTCCGCGCCTTCTCCGTGCCATATCGAGCAAAGCGGTCCTGCAAAGACCGGCCGTAAACCCAGTAAACGGCTGGTCAAAGAGGGTGAATATTTCGGCATACTCTTTATTTTCCGTCACCTTAACACCTGAGAAGATATTCGCGCCCTCATTATACTCACGCCGCATATCATTGATGAGCACTCTTGATGCAAAACGCCCAATCACCCTATCAATCTCCCGCTGGATACGATTCAACTCATCCATGATGGCATAATAATTACGACTATCCTTGTCCATGCCATATTGTTCTCGCAATGATCTACCCGGGGCTCTCTCGACAACGGCGGCAGGTGGTGAATAGCCATCACCTACCAAGGCCAATACTGACGAGGTCGTGATGTCTGAATTATCCTGCTCAAGTTCTTCACCTAACATATTCAACGTGAGCGTTTGTATCTGCGCCTCATCCTTATCCCGATGTCGCTTACTCAAATACGGAATGTCAGGACCTGGATCAATAACATAAGCATGTAATGCACCTAATCGAGCTGCGGCAATCTTATTTTGTATCACCTTTTCTTTACCCCGCCCATGATATTGCATCCAATCTGGATTTCGGCTGACCGACGCAATAGCCGTCAGCTCCAAGGTTCGCTGAAAACCCTCATCATCAGCCAGCTCTGGACGGAATAAAACCGCAGTCACTTGATGGTTTTCCTGGTCCATCGGTGACTTGACCGGATACTGGCGAACTTGTTCACTTTTCACCTTATTATAATAGCATTTTATTTCTTTATTGTCAATGTAATTGTGTCCGTACTATTGCTTATTTTGTCTTTCTATGACATAATACTACTATGTTTACCCTCCGCTCGACCGATAAAGATGGCCAGCCAAACCTTCAGGTGGACATTGCGCCAAACTGGCCTATTCTGGATCAGACAAAAACCAATTGGTTGACTGGCAAACCGGCTACTGTCGACAAAGTCCCTATATATCCTGAAACACGCGACTGGGTGCTTGGGCCGGCTATTCAGGTTTATAAAGAAACAACGTTCTATCTAAAAGATAACCGGATTCCAGATTCTCCAATCAAGACAGCCAATGATGAAGCACGTTGTAGCCTAATGGATTGCTACGTTAACCCTGAGGATATCACAACATTATTATTGATGCCCCACCTCGATAAGGTATTTGACATTGATTCGCCCGAAGAAGCCGCGTCAGCTGAATCGTATTTGAACCGCAAAATAGGCTCAAAAGTACTCCGCATGATATTTAAAAATATTCCTGAATTAAAGGACCCTATTTTGCGAAGAACAATCGACAGCTCCCTGGTTGAAACAAAAGCTGATATCGCTCTAGCCGTTGAAGCCCGTAAAATTCATGAGCTATCACCAGATGACGAGTCGGTAAATCTCATCAGGCAAGCCGCCTGCAAAAAAGTTGACAGACAACTCTCTGCCATGCGAGACGCCATGACAGAGCTTGCATATGTAAGCGGCACCCACCTGCCAAAACATAAGCCAGAGCTAAGCGCTGCCGACAAAAAAGCAGTATTTGCCGAAATGATTGCATCCAAATATCAACAGACGGCTGAATCCTAACTAGCTCAACCCTTGCATTTTTCCAGAACATTGGCAGAGGCTTGCTTTTCAGCCTCAGTGACCCACAGATGGTATTTTTTCTTCACCGCAATTTGCCGGGCGACGTATTGGCAGCGAAAATCTTTGTTAGGCGGCAACCAAGCTGATGCATCGCTATCACCCTTATTCTGGTTTGCCTGCCCTTCTGACGCCAGTAGGTTCAGTGGATCATTCGCTAATTTTTCCCTGTCAACCGCTGACAAATTCTGCGCGCCCTTTTGCCAGGCGTCGCTCAGCGCCACCACATGGTCGATCTGTACTTTAGAACTGGTTTTTTCACCGCGCTGAAAATGAATGGTTTGACCAGTATATGGATCTTGCAAAACACCAGAAAGCACCTTACAGCCTTCGCCCACTTTTTCATCACTCAAGTCCCTGGCTAAAATCACTTCCCGCACCGAGCAACCATCAATTTTACCCCAGCCGTTGCCAAACTGTTTGCGCGTATAGCCCGTTTTGGGCGCACGACCCTTTACTTCCAGCTTGTTCAGCTCATCAAGCGCGGTTGAATTGCCAAAATACTGTTGCTGCAAATCGGCCGGGACAGGAGCTAACTTTGGCTGCGACAATTGTGACGACCACACCGCCAAAACCGACAGCACCACCACAAACAAGGCCATGATGCGCCTGCGCTGTAATTTTGCCCCCTTCATATTGCTAGTATATCGAATACCGTAAGCCTTTTCCAACCAGCCAATCTCACAGTCCGCAAATGATATAATGAGACTATGACAAAACTCAAGCATTTACTCGATACCTTTACACCCCATCACTATGACCTAACCCTCGACCTGACCCGCGCCGAGGAAAAATCGTTTTCTGGCACAGTGATCATTTCCGGCGAGTCAACTAGTGAGTCGATTTCGCTACACGCCAAAGATTTGACTATCCATACAGTGTTGATCGACGACCAGCCGGCTGAATTTTCTCATGGTGAATTTGATGAATTACGCCTGTCGTACCCAGAGTTGTCCAGCGGTGAGCATACTGTTTTCATTGACTTTTCTGGCACCATCACCGACGCTATGCATGGGCTGTATCCATGTTATTTCACCCACGATGGCGTGAAAAAGCAGCTGTTTGCCACCCAATTTGAATCGCACCACGCCCGCGAGGTGTTCCCCTGTGTTGACGAACCAGCTGCCAAAGCCACCTACGATGTAACGCTCATGACCGCTCCAGGACTAACCGTCCTTGGCAATATGCCCATCACTGAATCATCTGAAAAGGATGGCGCGCTGACAACCAAATTCACTACCACGCCGCGCATGAGTAGCTACCTACTTGCCTTTGTCGTCGGCGAATTACATAAGAAAACCGCCCGCACCAAATCCGGCGTTGAAGTTAATATTTGGGCAACGCCAGCCCAAGGCGAAGAGACCCTGGATTTTGCACTGGACATCGCCACCCGCTCCATCGATTTTTATGATGAATACTTTGGCGTGCCGTATCCGCTACCAAAATCTGATCACGTAGCGCTGCCTGATTTCTCGTCGGGCGCTATGGAAAACTGGGGACTCATCACCTACCGCGAAAGCTGCCTGCTGGCTGACCCGAAATTAACGCCGGAGTCGTCCAAGCGCTTCATCGCCACGGTCATCGCTCACGAACTCAGCCATCAATGGTTTGGCAATTTGGTGACCATGCAGTGGTGGAACGATTTGTGGCTGAACGAAAGTTTCGCTAACATGATGGAATACGTGGCGGTCGACGCACTACATCCCGAGTGGCGGATGTGGGAGGATTTTGCAACGAGCGAAGTCACTGCGGCACTGCGGCGCGACAGCTTGGACGGCGTGCAGCCAGTGCAGGCCGATGTCAATCACCCAGACGAGATTAGTACGCTGTTTGATCCAGCAATCGTCTATGCCAAGGGCGGACGGCTACTAGTAATGGTACGGCGATTGATTGGCGAGGAGGCGTTTCGGGCAGGACTCAAGTCATATTTTGAAAAATTCGCCTACCAAAACACTGTTGGCGATGATTTGTGGCGGGAATTAGAAACAGCCAGCGGCCAGCCAGTTGTTGATTTGATGAACACTTGGATTTCCCAGCCAGGCTTGCCAATCGTGCGAGTCGAGCAGGACAATTCGACTGAGCAATCTACTGTCACGTTAAACCAAGAACGCTTTTTCATTGGCGACCATCAACCGTCTAACGCCCTGTGGCCGATTCCGCTGTTTGCAAATCAACCGCTTGATAATATTCTGACTGAGCGCGAGAAAACATTCAGTGTTGAAAAACCGCTGCAGCTGAACTGCGGGCTGAACGGACATTTCGTGACCAAATACGATACCACTATTCGTGAGCAACTGCTAGCCAACATTCACGAACTGCCGACGTTAGACAAAATCTGCCTACTCCAGGACGCCACACTACTAGCTCGGGCTGGATGTGAAAATTCAGCTTCACTCCTACCACTGGCGCTGTCGCTGAAACATGAAACCAACGAAAAGGTTTTCGACATGGCGGCTGGTGCACTGGCGGAGCTACGCAAATTTGTTGACGATGATGACGACGGCAAAGCCCGCTTGAAGCAAATTTCTGGCGAGTTTGCCCGCGCTACGTTTGACGAACTAGGCTGGGACGAAACGCCTGGCGAATCCGACGACGACCGCGAGCGGCGCGTCACTGCTCTGGGCTTGATGATCTATAGCGAAGACCAAGCAGTGCTAGCGGAAGCCAAGCGACGGTTTGACAGTCAACCCCTCGAAGAATTGCCAACAGAAATTCGCTCGCTGATCATCAGTGCCAATGTGCGACACTTTGAGACACCAGAGATGATCGACAGCCTGTTCCAGACCTACCAGCAGACGCCGTCAAACGACCTGCAAGCCGACATCACCCTGGGACTTACTGCTACCAAAAACCCTGAAACTGCGCAAAAAATCCTCACAAATATCAAGCGTCCTGATATCATTCGTCCGCAAGATGCCAGTCGTTGGTTTGTCTATCTCATCCGCACTCACGAAAGCCGCCACCTCACCTGGAATTGGCTGAAGGACAATTGGACGTGGGTTGAAACAACCTTTGCTGGCGACAAAAGCTACGATGATTTCATCCGCTACGCTGCCATCGGGCTGACAACGAGCGACGAACTGGCTGACTTTCGCCACTTCTTTGAGCCGATGCTGAGTATCCCAGCCCTGACCAGGACGATTGAACTAGGTATCACGGAAATCGCAGCACGAGTTGAGCTGATTGAGCGAGACAAGGCGGGCGTGCTCGCTGCTTTGCAAACAACGCTGTGATATATTACGCCACATGTTTGACAAAATATCTTGACATTTTATGTCATTAGTTATATAATGATAATAGCTTCTGCTAGTGCTTATATATGAAGGACAAAAATTGCTCTTCAGCCTCAGCAGAAGACCCATTTCTTCTTCCACAGCACAAGAGGAGGTGAAAAAATGGGAGAGGCGATTTTCTGTCTCCGTGGAGGCAGAAAAATACGGATACACAACGAGATGTCCCCTCAAGAATCGGAGCACTTTTTCTCTGATATGTTGGACGGAGGGGCTCTTTACACTGCTACCATACATGCCACTGACGGCAGTGTCGTGGTAGTTCGAACGACTGACATCATGTGGGTTGAATTGTCCGCTGATGATCCGGCGCCAACAGAGGCGCGCTCAGATTAAAATATCTGTAAAAAATCGCGGAGAGTCCGCGTCCCCACATCGCCACGGTGTGGGGTTATTTCTTTTAATTCAACACCATAGCCTCTTTGACTACTGACGAGTCGCCCTCAACAGCTACTGCCAGTAACCGCATGTCACATCCTTCATATTGCGGAGACTGTGTCATAAACAGCTCTGCCGCAAAGCGCATTTGTCGCTGTTTTTTGGCGGTAATCGCCCCCATCCCACCACCAAAATCATCATTTTTGCGGTATTTTACCTCAGTAAACCACAGCACATCATCTTTCATGCTGACAATATCAATTTCGCAGTACCGCGTCCGCCAATTGCGAGCGATAATCTCATGTCCGTCCGCCGCCAGCCAGTCTGCGGCCGCCTGCTCTCCCATATCGCCAATCTGCCGGGTTGTTATCGGCTTATCAGTACTATGAGTAGTGGTTGATTTCAGGTTGTTTGGGGTAGCGCCTTTATCAGCATACTTAGCCAACGGCGCAAAACTTAGCCGATGTAGTGGCGTGACGCCCAGCCGTTCAATCACCGCACGGTGCTTGGCCACGCCGTAGCCAGCATTTGACGCGAAACCGTAGCCTGGATAGACCGCATCTTGCTCGGTCATAAACTGGTCACGGGCCACTTTGGCGATGATCGATGCTGCCGACACACTGGGGATCAAACCATCAGCTTTCGCCATCACTGTCACATATCGCTCCAGTGCTGTATCTGCCAGAAAATTAACCGTCCCGTCAATGATGATTTCATCAAATGCCAAATTCTTCTCTTTGCACTGCGACTGAATTTGCTTGACCGCTCGCCGCGTCGCCAGCCGCAAGGCCTGACTCATGCCAACGTCGTCCAATTCCCCGGCGCTCACCCAGCCCAGCGCCCAGGCAGCCGCCTGATCGCGAATCACCCCATCCAAAGCCTCGCGGCGTTTTTTGGTTAATTTTTTACTATCATTTAGCCCCTCAATCTCAGCACCACCCAAAATCACTGTGCCAACCACCAGCGGTCCCGCCCATGGCCCACGCCCAACTTCATCAATGCCGAGAATCATACCCATCATTATAACAAAAGGTTGCGTCCTACACAGAGTATTGACTTATCATAATTTATATGCTATATTAACAATGACTTTTCGTCCAGAAGGCTGTCGTCAAAGGGTGAAGAGCGCCCTTTTAGTCTTCTGAGTTTTTCCTGAAAGGAGAGTCATAATGAACGCTATCTCTGTTATTGGAATTGTATTCTGCATCCTATCAATGGGTGGCCTGTTTTGCCTGTTTTGGTGGCAGGAGAAAAAAATACGGTCACAATATCAGTACATAAAACTCCTAGAGGGAATGATATTACATCTATCTCTATATGGAGACATTGTCAGGTTCATTGAGAACGGAGAGGAGGAGCTCGAAGAAAAGTAAGGGCTAGGCCCGCCGAAAATAGCTCGTCTTGAGGTTACAAACCCCGGCTTGAGCCTCTCGGCGGGCTATTTTCTTTTTACAAACCGCCAGCCCAGCCAGCCCAGCCACACCGCCGTCGTGCCCAGCGTATTTGCCAAAATATCCCAACTGGTATCGTCCAGCGTGATACGTGCCAAACCAACTTTGACCATAAATAATTCCGCCAGTTCATTGATACAACCCAATGCCGACACGAGAGCAAACAGCGAAAACGCCATCACCAGCCAGTGCGACCGCCAGTGTATCGCCAATACCAGATATACCCATAACAGCCCCGTAAACAGTCCGCCACCCACAAAATGTGTGGTAAAACTAGTGTCTCGCCCCTCGATGAGCGGCGATGGCAAATACCACGAAATGCAGAACAACACACAGGCAATATACAGCAGCCAGCGATACTTCTTTTCGTCGATGAAACCATGGCGGCGTAGCACATACGGCACCGCAAATGCCAACGTCACCGGAACACAAACGGAAATATAATGAAAGATTGACATATTGGCATTATACCATGAGAAAACCGCCCTCAGAGAGGGCGGTCTATGTGTCTCAAGACTAATTACGCTTCTTTGTGGCGTGCTTCTACTTCAGCAGCTTTAGCGTCAAGTTCTGCCTGAGCAGCGTCTTTTTCAGCTTGCTTGGCAGCGGCAGCCTGTGCAGCTTCTTCTTTCAAGCGTTCAGCTTCTGCTTCAGCCTTGGCGTCGTGCACGTTGTTTACCGCCACGCGGTCAAAGTTTTTGGCAGTCAGACGAGCTGACTTACCAGAACGCTTGCGCAAGAAACTAAGGAACTTGCGGCGAACTTTAGCACGGCGGACAATTTCCACCTTTTCGATCAGTGGGCTGTGCAGCAAGAATGATTTTTCCACGCCGACACCTGATGCAATTTTGCGAACGGTAATGCGTGAGGTGTGTGAGCCTTTGTTGTCGGTGCGGATGACCACACCTTCAAACATCTGGATACGCTCTTTGTTACCTTCTTTAATCTTCTGGTAAACGCGAACGGTGTCACCGCTACGGGCGTCAACAACTGCTTGCTTTTTCTGTGCTTGATTGACTTTGTTGATTAGCTCAAAACTCATGATATTTCCTATCTTTCAAACCCGCCTCGGCTGGCCACGCAGTTGTACTCCTGCGGCTCCACACCTAACAAAGCTTGAATAATTTAACTCTGTACAACTTCAGTGTATTTTAGCATAGAATATGAAACTATACAAGGAGCCTGACAGTTATATGGACGTACGAATTACATGATCTATCAGACTGATGGAGAAAACCTGCCAGATGGAGTACAATAGTGATATGGATTACAACAAATTAGCACTTGAATTACACGAAAAATATAAGGGTAAAATTACTACCAGCTTGCGCGACCAAGAGGAACTGGACCGCGATAAATTGAGCTCGTATTATAGCCCGGGCGTGGGTGCGGTCAGCCAAGCAATCGCCGAAAACCCAGCGGATTTGCCAAAGTACACCTGGACGAACAACCTGGTTGGCGTGATTTCTGATGGCTCAGCGATTCTGGGCCTCGGTGATTTGGGACCAAAGGCCGCCATGCCAGTGATGGAAGGTAAGGCACTGCTGTTCAAGCATTTTGCCGATGTTGACGCGGTGCCAGTTGTGCTGGATGTTCACGACACGGAAGAGATTATCGCCACAGTTAAGGCAATTGCGCCAAGCTTTGGAGCGATCAACCTGGAGGATATCGCCGCACCAAAGTGTTTTGAGATTGAAGAGCGCCTGAAGGCTGAGCTGGACATCCCCGTATTCCACGACGACCAACATGGTACGGCAGTCGTGGTGTTGGCGGGGCTGATCAATGCCGCGAAATTAACCGGACGAAACCTGACGGACTGTAAATTTGTGGTCATTGGCGCAGGCGCAGCTGGCACGGCCATCATTAAATTATTGCATCTATACGGCGCGAGAAACATCGTGGCGGTAGACAGCCGCGGCATCGTCAGTGCATCTCGCACGGATTTGAATGCGGAAAAAACTGCGCTATTAGAATACGTCAATGCTTCACAATCCGGCTCAATTGACGATGCCATCACTGATGCAGACGTGTTCATTGGCGTGTCGCGCGCTGGGCTACTCACGCCGGAATTAATGCAGAAAATGGCTGAGCATCCAATTATCTTTGCCCTGGCCAACCCAGTGCCAGAAATCATGCCAGATGTTGCCCGACAAGCCGGTGCCGCTGTTGTCGCCACTGGTCGCAGCGATTTTCCAAACCAAGTGAATAATTCCCTGGCCTTTCCAGGCATCTTCCGTGGGGCGCTCGATCACGGCGTGAAAAAGATTACCGACCAGCACAAACTGGCTGCCGCTGAGGCTTTGGCTGGGCTGGTCGAGAACCCAACTGCTGACGAAGTCATCCCTTCGCCATTTGATAAGCGCGTGGTTTCAACCGTCGCCGCAGTGATACGGTAGCAAGTTCTCCGCTAACTCATACGAACCATATGAGCCGCGCCTAAATGACGCGGTTCACTTCTTCGATGGTGGTTTCGCCGCGTAGCGCTGCCAATACACCAGCCTGCAACAGCGTAATAGTCCCCTGCTTTTTAGCAACTTCTTCAATGGCTTCGGCGTGAATATCAAGAATGTCTCCACGCAAAAACTTCTGAATTTCTTCGGTCACAATCAACTGCTCCATCACCGGGATACGCCCCTTGTAACCAAATGGTGCTTCTGGCGTCGACACTGGTCGCCACAACTTAAATGTGTCCAAATCTGGGCAATCAACCGTGTCAGGAATTCCTTTCAGCGTCTCTTTCACCCAACGGCGAGTCGCTTCATCCGGCTCGTACTCCTCTTTGCTCTCGTCATGTAGCCGCCTGACCAATCGCTGAGCGATCAACAAACGCACCGCCGAGCTAAAGATAGGATTTTGCCCAATCATGTCAATCATACGACTAAACGCCGCCGCTGTTGAATTGGCGTGAAATGAACTCAGAACCAAGTGTCCGGTAATTGACGCCTGAATGGCAGTACGCGCCGTCTCATTGTCACGAATCTCACCAACCATCACCACATCCGGGTCCATACGCAGCACACTACGAAGACCATCAGCAAACTCCTGACCAACTGTCGTATCGATGGGGATTTGTGTGACACCAGGGATGGTATTTTCCACTGGATCTTCCAGGGTGATAATTTTACGATCGGTAGTGTTCAAAGCATTTAAGATACTATAAAGCGTGGTTGACTTACCAGAACCCGTCGGACCAACCATCAAAACCATACCGCGTGGGTGTGAAATAACTTCATCGATTTGCGCGCGCTCAGCCGGAGTGATACTCAACAAATCCAAATTCAGCATGGCCGTATCAAAGTTAAACAAACGCATCACCACATCTTGACCATACACTGTTGGCACTGCTTCAACACGCAAGTTCAACAGATGCGAGGCGCCGTCACGATAAATCTCCTGCTGCATGTGCCCAGACTGCGGTTCGGTCGCAGCCGTAGAAATATTTGCGCGGGAAGCCAGGGTCGCCATGATGACACGGTAGCGGTCACGGCTGAGCTCAGCCACTGGGTGCAGTGCGCCATCAACACGCATACGGATGCGGATTGACTCGCGCTGATTTTCAATGTGAATGTCGGATGCACCCAATCTGTCAGCTTGATCAACGATGTAGTTAAAGACGTCATTTGAACTGACCGTTGCCAGTGTTTGACTCACCTGTTGCAGCGTTTCGCTGTCGCCTTCTTTGGCAATTTCGATGTCATCATAGACGATACTCTTTGGCGGATCGAACCGCAGCATAAATGAACGAAAAGCGGCACCTGATATCAAGAAAAAGTGTGCAACTTTACCAACTTCGCGATAATCCTTTGTCATTTTAGCAATTAACGACTGAGGCGTCTGCGAAGTTACGCCAAAACGGTAGGACAGATCAGTGTCATTGTGCGCTAGGGGGATGATACGTCCTTTGTACATCTCATCGATTGTCAAAATATCTCGTTCCAGCGGCAAGTCAGCCTCAAAACTGCGGGTATCTAAATATTGCAAGCCTAAAATTGACGCTCGTTTCCTGGTAGCATCTTCGTCTTGCTGGCGACGACGTATTTGAATAGAATCTTCATCCATCACCAACATTATAGCAAAGTGCTTATGATTTAGCGAATGATATAATAAGTTCATGCGACCAGAAATTACGCTTATTTTGCACAATATCCGTTCGACGCACAATGTCGGCGCCATCTTTCGCACGGCAGAAGGCCTGGGAGTAAAACACATTGTCATCAGCGGCTATACTCCGTTTCCAGATTTGGCCATCATCAATCAACCAGACCCACGGCTGCCACACCTTGCTGAAAAGATAACCAAGCAAATTCACAAAACAGCATTAGGCGCTGAGCGAATGGTTCCATTTATGCGCTACGAGACGCTGGAAGATTGGTTGGAGGAAAATGAGCGCACCGGCAACCTACCAGTCATCGCACTGGAACAAGCACCAGACAGTACTTCACTACCAGATTTTATTCCACCAAAAGCGTTCGCGTTGCTGCTGGGCGAAGAAGTCGATGGCATATTGGCCGAACATTTAGTGCGCTGTGCCACAACAGTCGAAATCCCAATGTTTGGCACTAAAGAATCGTTCAATGTCAGCGTTGCCTGCGGCATGGCACTATATCAGATGATGTGCCGCTGATGATTACGTCAATTTGATACATTCTTCGCCCAGCAACACCTTCAATTCTTCAAGTAGCTGAGCTACTGGATCGACTTTGAACGGCAAGCGAATGGCGGACTTGTGGTCATTCTCGCCAAGCACCAACACAACATCGGTGATCCCTGGTGATGTTGAACAGATCTTTTTGAGGGAAATCAGTTTGTCGTGGTCGCTCGGGTCTTTTACTTGCAGAAACAGGCGCGCAGGTGGCATCTCGGGAGCTGCTGGCTGAGGAATTGACTTGGATGGATTTGACGATTTGGCGGTAGCCGGAGTAGTAGTCTTGGTTTTTTGCGCGCGGAAATTTGCCCGCTTTTCTTTCTTATACTGGGCACTTACTTTTGGTGCATCCATTTGACGACCGGTCGATTCATAACTAGTGATGTCGTTGTCAGTAATGATCTCAATTTCATCAGCAATCATCTTACTTTCTGAGCCCAAATTACCATCACGATCACGAGCTGAGTTTTTACCAGTCACCCGAATGACAGCGTCTTGGACAAGCTTGGCGCCGACTTGCTCATACAAGTTCGGAAAGACGATGACTTCGCCTTCGCCAAATTTGTCCTCGAGGCCCACGAACGCCATTTTGCTGCCAGATTTGGTGATGATAGTGCGAACGTTCGTGATGATGCCGCCAATTGTCATGAGTCGGCCATCATATTCTGGTACCAGCTGGGTTAATGGCTGCGTTTGCTCAAGCAAGTATGTAGCGTAAGCGTCCAAAGGATGCGCTGAGATATACAAGCCCATCAGCTCGCGTTCCCACGTCAAGTATTCCTTGTCGTTCTTGTTTGGCGACGGCATTAGCTGCATGGTCGGCTGAGCCACAGCCGCATCATCGCCCAACATGCCAAACAAATCAGTCTGCCCGCTAGCTGCTTCCTTCTGGACTTTTTGCGCAAAGGCAGTGATAGTGTCTAGGTTAAACAATAAGTCGTGGCGATCACCAAAGCTATCAAATGCGCCACATTTAATGAGCGATTCCCAAGCTTTGCGGTTAAACTTGCTGGTCGACACGCGTTTGGCGAAATCTTCGATGCTAGTGAATTTACCGTCTTCACGGGCGCGCAACAATTCTTCGACTGCGCCGACACCAACGCCCTTGACCGCCGCCATACCAAAACGAATCTTCTTTTCGCCAGGCACCACCGCGAACTCGACGAATGACTCATTGACATCTGGGTTGAGCACTTCGATACCCATGTGTTTACACTCGGTCATCTCGATAGCTAGGCGCTCGGTATCGTCTTGGTCGCTAGTCATCAGCGCCGCCATGAAGGCGTCAGGATAATGTGCCTTGAGGTACGCCGTCCAATAGGCGATCAAGCCATAACACGCCGCGTGCGACTTATTGAAACAGTAGTTAGCGAATTCTTCCAGTGCATCCCAGAACTGCTCAGCAATTTCCTTGGTCGCACCACCAACCTTAACTGCGCCCTCGACAAACTCTGGTTTGACCTTTTTCATCAGGTCGATTTTCTTTTTACCCACCGCTTTACGCAGGGTGTCAGCCTGGCCGCCAGTAAAGCCGCACCATTCTTTGGAAATCTGCATAAATTGCTCTTGATAGACCAAAATACCGTAGGTATTCTTCAACGAGTTTTCCATACCAGGGTGCAGATAGGTAATCTCTTCTTCGCCGTGCTTACGCTTGATGAATGAGTCGATAAACTGCATCGGCCCCGGGCGGTACAACGCCACCATGGCGATGATGTCTTCAAAGACGCTCGGTTTGAGCTCACGCAGGTACCGCTTCATGCCGGCCGATTCCAACTGGAACACGCCGGTGGTGTCACCGCGCTGAAATAGTTTGTAGGTTTCCGCATCGTCCAGCGGCAAGTGCGACAGATCGATGTCCGTTTTGTAAACTTTACGGATAATGCGCAGCGCGTTGTTGATGATAGACAAGTTAGACAGGCCCAAAAAGTCCATCTTCAATAGCCCCAGTTCCTCGACCGGGCCCATCGGATACTGCGTTGCCACCACACCCTTTTGCGCCATCTCAAGCGGCACGTATTTCACTAAATCATCCGGCGCAATCACCACACCAGCGGCGTGTACACCGTGCGAACGAATGGTCCCTTCTAGCCGTGAGGCAAAGTCATAAACCGTCTTAGCGGTTGGGTTGGTCTCGTATTCTTTTTTAAGGTCAGGGTCTTCCTCCAGCGACTTTTTGATGGGCACGTGACGGCCCTGGACGGGCGGTGGAATGAGCTTGGCTAGCCGGTCAGATTCGCCATACGGCACCTGCAACACCCGCGCCACATCACGCACTGACGCCCGCGCTGCCATGGTGCCAAAGGTACAGATGTTAGCCACTCGTTCTGAGCCATATTTCTTGGCGCAATATTCAATCACTTCACCGCGGCGGGTATCTTGAATGTCGATGTCGATGTCGGGCATGGAAATACGGTCGGGGTTGAGGAAACGCTCAAACAGCAGGTCATAATGCAGCGGATCAAGGTCAGTAATGTTCAGCGCATAGGCGATGATGGAGCCAGCTGCTGAGCCACGCCCTGGTCCGAAAATAATCCCTTGAGATTTTCCCCAGTTGATAAAATCCTGAACGATGAGAAAGTAGCCGTTATAACCCATCTTATCGAGCACGCCAAACTCCATGTCCAGCCGCTCAATTTGATCGTCAGATAACATGGCGCGCAGCTCGTCGTTTGGCAGTTTCTTTGCGTCCTCCAACTTCATGCCAGCGTACCGCGCCGCCATGCCGCTATACACCAGATGATCCAGATATTCTTTTTCAGACTCGCCGTTTGGTGTTGGAAATTTCGGGATGAGAATATCGCCCAGTTTGATCTCCACGTCACAGCGGTCGGCGATGGCTTTGGTGTTGGCAATTGCCTGTGGGTTGGTTTTTTGCCACCGCGAAATAATGTCTTCTGGTGTCGTCAAATGCAGCTCAAAATCTTTCAAACTCATCCGCTTTTCATCGCTCAAATACGCACCAGTGCCAACGCACAGCAAAATCTCATGCGCCTCTTGGTCTTCGTGATTCAGATAATGGCCGTCGCTGGTCACTACACAGGGAATATCCAGTTCCTTGCTGATCCGCTCGATGTAATCATTGACCTTTTTCTGCTCCGGCCAGTGACTGCGCGCTTCGGGGTGGCCATGGTCTTGCAGCTCCATGTAGTAGCGATCACTAAAGACTGACTTATACCAGCCAGCAATTTCCTTAGCTTTGTCATAATCATCATTGCGCAGATTCTCGCCCAGCTCACCACCGATACAGCCGGACATACAGATGATACCTTCGTTGTATTGCTCCAGGAGCTCATGGTCAATGCGCGGTTTGTAGTAGACACCTTCGAGGTTAGCGATGGTGCTGAGCTGCATCAGGTTTTGATAGCCTTTGTGGTTCATGGCCAGTAACGTCAGGTGATAACGCGCCTTGTCCTTGGCCGGGTCGCGGTCGTGACGACTCCGCGCTGCCACGTAGGTTTCGATGCCGATAATTGGCTTGATGCCAGCACTCTTGGCTGCTTTATAAAACTCAATGACGCCTGACATCGTACCATGGTCAGTGATAGCACAAGCTTCCATGCCGAGCTCCTTCACTCGGGCGACCATGTCAGGAATTTTAGTTAATCCATCGAGAAGTGAGTGGTGAGTGTGATTGTGCAGGTGTACATAATCAGACGGTTTCAAAACCGCCGACATACCGCCGTTATTTTTCCCCTCTGTCGTCATTAGTCTTAGTATAGCACGTTAGCGGCGACTCTGCATGGTGTTGATCAGTGTATTAAAGAAATCAGCCAGCGGCGGGAACACGTCAACTAGATGACCCAGTACCCAAACTAAAATAGTCACCGAAAGAGTGGCGCCCAGCACCGAACCAAAGCCAAAAAAGATGCCGCGCCAAAAGTTCATGCTGTAAACTTGACGGCGAGAACGGTGAAAATCAAAGAACAAGTCTTCCAGGATTGCCTGACGGGCGCCATTTTCATTGTCACGAATGACTTTTTTAGTAGCCCTTTGTATTAATGACTTTTCTGAAGTATTATTTTTGACCACGTTTTGCCTTTCGCGTAAACTTTTTCATCAGTGCCCCCAGCGCTAAGGCTGAAGAAACAACTGAAAGCATTGATGATGCTTCAGTGTAATTCTGCTGGATAGCTCGTGAGTGCTGCATGGTTTTTTGGACATGACGACTCAGGCTAATCACCAAACATATCAATGTGATGATGATGATCATCAAGGTAACCAAAACAATTGACAAAATGATAACAATCTCATTCATGGTGCTATTATAGCCTATTTCAGCCGATCTGTCAGATGTTGACGAAGTGCCGGACCAAGTTTTTCATCTCGCAGCCCAAAGTCAATGATAGTTTTGAGATATTCAAGCTTATCACCGGTGTCATAGTACGTGCCGTTGGTGATTTCCACGCCATAGAAGTTATGCCCTTCATCAATCATGCGCTGCATAATCGGCTGAATGGCAAACTCACCGTGGCCATTAAACTCCTGGCGGGCGCGCTCCAAGTACGGGAAGAAATCAGCCGCCAGCAAATAACTACTCACACTAGCCAAATCGCTCGGCGCGTTGGCTTTACCTGGCTTTTCGACAATGTTCGTGATGGCAATCGTTCCGTCATCGAGTTGTTGACCAGCCGCGATGCCATAGCGATCAAATTCTGCATCATCAATGATTTTCTTGCATGACAGCACTGCGCCATCCAATTTTTCTGCAGCAGCAATCATCTGTTGAAAACGGCTTGGTGTCGCGTCGATAAAGTCGTCAGCAAACGTATAAATCACTGGCTCGTCCGGCCCAATCAAATGCGCAGCACATGCCAAAGGAGTCGCGTTGCCATATGGACCTTTTTGGCGAACGTACACAAAGTTAGCCATTTCCGACAGTGAGTGAACCAGGTCAATCAACGGGCGCTTCTTGTCACCACCAGCCCGCAAATTCGCTAACAAATCTTCGTTCGGCACGTCAAAATGATCTTCAATGGCACGCTTGTTGGCGCTTCCGACGATGATAATGTCGCGAATACCGGCAGCAACCAGTTCTTCCACAACGTATTGGATGATTGGCTTATCAATCAGTGGCATCATCTCCTTAGGCATCGCTTTAGTTTGTGGCAAAAACCTAGTGCCAAATCCTGCCGCTGCAATCACTGCTTTTGTCGGTTTTCTCATTGTAATTCTCCTTGTATCGCCTTTAGTTTCTCATACGCTAGGAATAAACCTTCTGTATCTGTCATTTTACCAGATCTACCATTCTTAAACAGCTGATCAATTGATATTGTACATACTTCAACAACTTCGTTATCGTCAAGCTGTTGTCCTGCGCTGCTTGGTATACAATTCTTTGCCAAAAAGTAGTGCGACTTGGTGTCCATCCACGCATGTTTATATATTGTACCCAAGAATATCAGCTCCCCAGCATTATAGCCTGTCTCTTCTCGCAATTCACGACGTGCAGTCTCTTCAAGCGTTTCATTTGGGTTAATAGCACCACCTGGCAATTCATCAAAAACCTGCTCAGGACCGCAACGAAATTGCCGTGCAATAATCACCTGATGCTCTGTCGTTAAGGCAATAACCATAACCGACTCAGGACAGTTACTGCTGGATATTTCGGCCTGCATCATCTGCCCATTTGGCATTATAAATGTTCGTTGCAAAACTCTTCGCCAGCTACCATCATAGAGAACAACCTGCTCCCCTATACGACGCCAGCCGTTCATCCTAATACCTTTCGTAAACACCAATAGCTCTTGGTTGTTTCCCTGACACCTCGGTTAGTTAATGTATCAATTAGCAGTATTTCTTCAGGCATTACTGTCATCGACGTTCTCCTTTGCTGTTGCATTATCAACCAAAAATTCTTTCACCATATCCCGCAGTGCCGCATAGTCCAAATTCTCCGAATCAACGATCACTGTTGTGATATTATCCGCAACCAGTGGACGATATTTGTCACGAATTTCGTGTTCCGTCAATTTATCATATAGATCATCAGTGTGCACTGAGTGGCGATGACCAGATTGTTTGCGAGCATAAAATCGCCGCTTTACTTCCGCCAAGCCGCACGTCACGTAAATCTGCAGAATTGGTCGATGTGGGCTGTGCTGTAAAATCTCTTCTGCAGCTGACGTTTGCAGGGCAGACTCAATGATGATTTGCTCACCCAATTTCTCAAATTCAATACCCAATTCCAAAACCGCCCGTCGAGTCACACGACCCAAGGCACTGCTCTGCTGATCAGTATAAGTCCCGCCCAGATGGTCAGCCAAAAACTCTTTGACAGCATCTTGCGCGACACCACGCACTCCCATATCTTGCATCAAACGCTTTGCTAACGTCGTTTTACCAGATCCAGGGATGCCAGTAATGATGATCATCAGCTATAGCCTCTCGCGGATCAATTTTTGCGCCAAGCTTGGGTTAGCCTGACCTTTGGAACGCTTCATAACTTGACCGACGAGGTAACCAATGGCTTTGTCTTTGCCCGAGCGAATGTCGGCGATGGAAGCTGCCGAAGCTGGGTCGCTCAATACTTCGTCAACGATGGCAGCGATAGCCGACTCGTCAGACACTTGCAATAGGTTCTTTTCTTCGGCAAGTTTACGCGGATGCGTGGCGCCCGCCAATAGCTCATTAAACAATTCCTTGGCATTAGTGCTGGAAATCTCTGCTTTCTCGGTCATCTCCGCCAACTCCACCAGATCATCAACCGACACATGTGGCGCACTACCGTCAGTTGACGCGGAGTCATTCTCAGAATCACTGCTACTGGCTGTCAAAGCACTGGCAAACCAGTGTGCCACTCGCTTAGCAGACGCATCGCCTGATTTCTCCTGCACTTCCAGCATGATGGATGCGTAATTTGGGTTGGACAATAACGAATTAACCACTGACTTGTCCAAACCTAGCCCGCTCCATTTTTCACGATATTCACCCGGTAGCATCGGCACCTCAGCCTGAATCCGCGCAATTTCCTCATCGCTCAGTACCACTGGCGGGATGTCGGCGTCAGGCATGTAGCGATAGTCCTGGGCATCTTCTTTCGAACGCTGTGAAGTAGTAATTTGCTTATCATCACTCCAACCGCGAGTCTCCTGCACCACCGACTCACCACTTTCCAGCAGATCAACTTGGCGCTTGAACTCGTACTCAGCGGCTCGCTCGACACTGCGGAATGAATTGAGGTTTTTAACTTCCGCACGCTTACCGAGCTCAGTCGCGCCCTTTTTAGCTACCGAAATGTTAACGTCAAAGCGCATGTTACCGTGATACAAATCACCGTGTGTCACGCCAGCATAGACCATCAATTTGTGCAGCTCCGAAGCGTACGCCTTAGCCTCCTCAGCAGAATGAATATCTGGCTCAGAAACAATTTCAATCAGCGGCGTACCAGCGCGGTTGAGGTCAACCAGCGAATAGCCGTCGTGGTGGGTCAATTTACCAGCGTCTTCTTCCATGTGTGCGTGATGAATCCGCACTCGTTTGAGCGAACCGTCTTCCAGCGGCGCATCAACATAGCCAGCCAAAATAATCGGCTGATACATCTGCGAGGTCTGATAGCCCTTTGGTAAGTCAGGGTAGAAATAATGCTTGCGATCAAACCGGCTAACGCGAGCAATCGGCGCGTTCAACGCTTTACCGGCGCGCACCGCCAGCTCGACAGCGTGCTTGTTGAGTACTGGTAGCATGCCCGGCAGGCCAAAGTCAATCTCATGCGTTTTTTCGTTTGGCTCAGCATTACGCGCGTCATTATCAGCTGGGCTAAACAGCTTGGTCTTGGTCGCCAGCTGGACATGACACTCAATGCCAATGGTCATTTCATATTTATCATATACACTCATCATAACGCTCCCAAATCTTTTAGTGCTTGCTCAAAGCTTGTCATGGCTCGCCGAAAACTCTGCGCGGTCAGTTTCACGTTGGTTTCGTGGGCAATTTGATTACGCAATTTGTGCGCCGCCCACAACCCATTTTCATCGGTCCAATCACCTCTGCGAGCTTTCAGCCGGTCGCCCATCGTCGTACCTGCCACGCCGCAATCGCGCATGGCTTTGTCGAGCAGCTTGTCAGCTTTGACGATTGCCATTTGCAGACCATCCGAACCGCCCGCCTTGGCGCCGTGTTGAATCGCCCGCCAAACTTTTCGGTACATTTCCCGGTCAAGCTTTTGGTGCCCGCGTGATGTCAATTGGATAAAAATAATCAACAACGCACCGATCACTAGCGCCGCTACCACCAGCGCGATCAACAATCCGTCCATCAGGCAGCCTCCACTTCCGCCGCTAACTTCAGTAAGTTGCTGTCTGACTGGCGGTCACCAATCAACTGCACACCAATTGGCAAACCTTCGTCACTAGTTCCAGCTGGCACGGAAATTGCTGGTAGTCCCGCCAAGCTAGCTGGCACCGTCATGATATCCGCTAGGTACATCTTGATCGGATCATTGGTATTTTCACCAAGTTTGAACGCCGGTGTTGGTGCAACTGGCATCAACAGTGCGTCGTACTCAGCAAACAACTGCTTGAACTCATTGATGAGCAATGTGCGCGCTTTTTGTGCCTGCATATAGTAAGCGTCAAAAAAGCCACTCGACAACACAAAGCTACCAATCATAATTCGTCGCTTATTTTCCGTCGTAAAGCCTTCGTTGCGGCTGCGACCGTACAATTCGGCCAGCGTTTTCACTTCAGCCGCCCGGTGGCCATAGCGCACGCCATCATAGCGCGCCAAGTTTGACGATATTTCCGCCGGCACAATGATGTAATACATGGCCAGCGAATACTGCATCATACTGAGATCCACTGCTTCAATTTCATAGCCCAGCTGCTTCAATTTTTCTGCATAGTCAAGCGTTTTCTGTCGAACCGCCGCGTCCACATCGTCAGTCATACATTGTTTTACCAAACCAATCTTCTTCTTGGTAAATTCTGGCTGGCTCTGCCAAAAGTCCGGCAGTGTTGTCATATCCTTGTTGTCACGACCCGCCATGATCTCCATCACCAGATTAGCGTCATCCGCATTCGTCGCGAAACAACCGATGGTGTCCGTGCTTGAGGCCATGGCCACCACGCCGTAGCGGCTGACTGCGCCGTAGGTTGGCTTGACACCGACCACGCCGT
>ERZ772764.292-NODE-292-length-36931-cov-3.873441_pt1 | contig 36931 bp, 32 predicted proteins | sample MGYA00512163_ERZ772764 | MGnify/ENA primary metagenome ERZ772764 (study PRJEB29015, sample SAMEA2737903) | human oral metagenome | biome: human oral; feature: human-associated habitat; material: dental | place: China | collected 2094 ... | reverse complement strand
CCTCCAGCAGCCGGGTGACGGCGAAGGCGAGCCAGGTCGGCACCAGGGCCTGGCCGCGGTGGTCGACGTAGCCGCGGTCGGAGATGGTGGACATGGTGGCCGCGTAGGTCGAGGGCCGACCGATCTCCCGCTCCTCCAGGGCCTTGACCAGGGAGGCCTCGGTGTAGCGCGGCGGTGGGGTGGTCTCGTGACCGGACGCCTGGCTGTCCAGGGCGGTCAGCTCCTGGCCCGCGCTCATTGCCGGCAGGCGCACGTCCCTGCCGCCCTTGGTGCCGGTCCTGCCGCCCGACTCCGACTCGTAGCGCTCGGCGTCGCGCCCCTCCTCGTAGGCGGCCAGGAAGCCGCGGAAGGTAATGACCGTGCCCGACGCTGTGAAGGAGGCGGTGGTGAAGGTCAGTCCGCCGTCGCCCCTGGCGCCCGACGCCGGGGCCAGGGGCACCTCCACGCGCACGGTGGCGGTGGAGCCGACGGCGTCGGCCATCTGGGAGGCCACGGTGCGCTTCCAGATGAGCTCGTAGAGGCGGAACTGGGCGCCGCTGAGCTCGTTGGCGACCTGGGCGGGGGTGCGGAAGTGGTCCCCGGCGGGGCGGATGGCCTCGTGCGCCTCCTGGGCGCCCTTGGCCCGGGTGGCGTAGACGCGGGGGCGGGCGGGCACGTACTCGGCCCCGTAGAGCTCGGCCACCTGGGCGCGGGCCGCCGCCACCGCCTGGGAGGACAGGACCGTGGAGTCGGTGCGCATGTAGGTGATAAAGCCGTTCTCGTACAGGCCCTGCGCCACACGCATGGTCTCGCGCGGGTTCATACGCAGCTTGCGGGACGCCTCCTGCTGGAGGGTGGAGGTGGTGAAGGGGGCGGCCGGACGACGCTTGTAGGGCTTGTCCTCCACCTCGGCCACGCGGGGGGTGGAACGGCGCACGGCCTCGGCGACGGCGACGGCGGCGTCCTGGTGCAGGTGGACCGTCCCGGCCCTGCGGGCCGCGGGACGCAGCTGGCCGGTGTCGTCAAAGTCGCGTCCGGTGGCCACCCGGTGACCGTCCAGGGCGCTCAGGCGGGCGGTGAAGGCGGAGTCCTCCGTCTCGGGGGCGCCCGGCACAGCCCCGGGCGCGGGCGCGGCCTCAGACGCAGTCCCGGGTCCGATGCCGGCCCCGGGCGCGGTGCCCGTGGTCCCGGCACCCTGGTGGGCGGACAGGCGGGTCTCCACGCCCCAGTAGCCCGCGGAGGTGAAGGCCATGCGCTCGCGCTCGCGCTCGACCACCAGGCGGGTGGCCACGGACTGGACGCGCCCGGCGGACAGCCCGGCACGGATCTTGCGCCACAGGACCGGGGAGACCTCGTAGCCCACGAGCCGGTCCAGGATGCGGCGGGTCTCCTGGGCGTCCACGCGGTGGGTGTCCAGGTCGCGGGTGTTGGCCAGGGCCCGGGTGACGGCCTCGCGGGTGATCTCCGTGAAGGTCATGCGCTTGACGGGGACCTTGGGCTTGAGGACCTGGAGGAGGTGCCAGGCAATGGCCTCTCCCTCACGGTCGTCGTCGGTGGCCAGGTAGAGCTCGTCGGCACCCTTGAGGGCCTTGCGCAGGGCGGCGACGGTCTTGCGCTTGTCGGGGTTGACCACGTAGTAGGGGGCGAACCCGTCCTCCACGTCCACGGCGAACCTGCCGTAGGGACCCTTCTTCATGTCCACGGGCAGCTCGGAGGGCTGGGCGAGGTCGCGGATGTGCCCCACGGAGGCGGCGACCTCGTAGTCGTCCCCCAGGTAGCTGGCGATCGAGCGGACCTTGTTGGGGGACTCGACGATGACAAGCTTGTGGGACACGGTAACCCTCCTGGGAACGTCCTGGGTGCGCCCCCGCTCCGCCGTCGGGGCCGTCGGGCGGGGCACGGACGGCTTGACTGTAACGCACGCCCGGACACGACACCCAGAGCCCGTGCCCGAGACCGAAGGGCGCGTGGTGGCGGATCCCGGGCACGGCCAGCGGGGTGACGGAGCCTAACGGGCGTAGCGCTCCACGAAGTTGCGCAGCACGTGCCAGGAGCCGGAGACGTCCTGGGCCCGGGTCCAGGCCTGGATCTCGGGCAGCGCATCGGGGTCGAAGTAGCCGTGGTCGGCGTAGAACCCCTGACGGTGGGCGAAGAACTCGCCGTCGAGCTCAGGGTGGAACTGGGTGGCGTAGAGGTTGTCCTTGACGCGCATCATCTGCACCGGGCAGCTGGTGCTGGTGGCCAGGACCACCATGTGGGGTGGCGCCACGGTAATGGCGTCATTGTGGGCCACGAAGGCACGGAAGGCGGGGGCCATCCCGGCACAGAGCGGGTCGGCCAGACCCTGGGGAGTGAGCGTGATCTCAGGCGCGTCTACCTCTTCGGCGTAGGTTGAGTCAATGTGGGCGCCCTGGTGGCGGGCCAGGGTACCGATCCCGTAGCAGGCGCCCAGGAAGGGGAAGTCCTCAGCCACCACACGGTCCAGGAGGGCGTCGAACTCGGCCTCCACACGCTGCTGGGTCGCCGACTTGTGCACCGTGGTGGTGTTGAACGGCGAGCCGCCCACCAGGATCCCCGAGTAGTCCTCCAGGTCAATGCGGGGCATGGGCCCGGCCTCCAGCCGACAGCGGACGAGCTCGGAGGCGTCCAGGCCGGTACGCAGCAGGAAGGCCTCGTACTCGGCGTCTGCGGGTTCGTCGTCGGCGCGGGTCGCCAGGAGGAGGAAGGGTCTCACGCACCCAGGCTACCGGTGGCCCCGAGCGGGTGGGCGCGGCACCCGCACGCCCTTCCGGGGCGGGGCTCCTCCCGTTGCCCCGAGCGGGTGGGCGCGGCCAATACCTCCCTTTCTGCGCCCTGTGGGACAGCCACCGACTGCTCTGGCGCGAGGCCCGTCGTTACCTCATCCGCCCGAGCCTGCGGCCGCCAGCTGGTAGCAGGACCGCGCTCTGACGCCTCGGTCCCTCCGCCTTCCGAGCTCTTCTCGGCGACCACCAGCGCACGCAGCCTGGTCACCCCTCACCCGACCGCCCCTCAGGCCCTCACCAGACCGAGAATGCGGTATACGTCTCACTAGAGCGCACGAATTGCCTAGGTATCACCCCCACATTATCAGTCGCCTCCTATATACTTACGCACATGCGTACTCCTAAGTTCACTACTTTTCTCGCCGTCTCAGCCCTGGCTCTGCCCCTGGCCGCCTGCGGTTCCTCAGGCGAGACCACCGCCAGCCCTTCCCCCTCCTCTCCAGACTCCTCCTCGGCCTCTACGGTCGCAACAAGCGCCGCTCCCGCTGCCAGCCCGACGCCGTCGCACCCTGCCTCCTCGGCGCCGTCCGCCTCCACCAGCTCCAAGCCAGCGGCCTCCACGGCCACTCCCGCTGCCGAGGGCACCGTCATCGCGGCTATGAGCGGTCGCGACTTCCCTCAGGAGGTCAATGGCTGGACCCTTGACAAGCAGAGCGACAGCAGTATCCACACCTACAGCAGCGCGGGACGCAAGATGGGGGTGGAGTTCCGTACCTCCTCCGTCTACGACCAGCGCGTGGCGGATCTGAGCGACGCCGTCCCCGCAGGTACCGGCAAGTGCGGCACCCCCTCTACCTCCAAGAACTCGATCGTCTGCTTCCTCAAGACCGAGGACGGCCTGGTCCAGGCGACTGCGGACAGCACCAAGGTGACTCAGGAGGAGATCGTCTCCTTCGCCAACGAGCTCACCACGCTCCTGGGAACCGCGTGACGGAGGCGCACCAGGACCAGGCACCTGCCCGGACCACGCACAGGCCGCAGGAGCAGGACGCGGACATCTGGGGGCGGGCGTCGGCAGATCAAAAACCGGCGGAATCACGCGGATCCGCTAACCGGGTAGAGCCCCAAAACAGGGATGAATGTGCAACGAGGACGCCGTTGCACATTCATCCCTGTCCCGGCCGCCTCCCAGACCGGGAAACCGCTGGGATACCGTCAGCAACCCCAAGATAAATGTGCAACTCTGCACCACAAACCACTACACTGCCCCGAAAGCAGCCCGGCACCCGGTCTCAGCGCCGACGCAGGAGCCGACGGGGTGGGACGCGCCCCAGGACCCGGTACTTCAGGTGCCCCTCCACGCTCCCCAGGTGGCCACCCAGGTCGTGAAGGATCTTTATGCGCCGCCCCGGGTCCGCCACCGGGTAGGCCAGTGCGGCGGCACCGCTGCGCGCCAACGCCTTGAGGGACCACTTGAAGGAGACATTGAACTTGCGGGGCACGTCGTGGGCGAAGGGGCCCTTCTCGCGGTCGGTGCGGGCGACGAACAGGATCTTGTTGACGGCGTAGCCCCGCTGCTGCCAGAAGGCGCGTGAGGCCACCGAGCGCAGGCGCACCTCAATGCGCGCGTCCTGGCAGAAGACGACGGGGATCCCCTGCTGACGGGCGCGGTGGCAGAAGTCCGTCTCCTCCAGGCCGCCGCGGTAGGAGTTGTCCAGGCCCCCCACACGTAGGTAGTCCTCCCGCCACACCCCGAAGTTCCCCCCGGAGACCGAGCGGGCGTCCTTGAACTCGTCCTCCCCTATGAGCGCCTCCGGACCATCGGGGGAGGCGGGGTCGAACCCGTAGGCCCGGCACGCGCCGGGGGTGTTAAAGCGCCTGTAGCCGAAGAACCCTCCCACGATCCCGTGACGCTTCTCGACGGCGGAGGACAGGGCCTCTACCCAGGTGGGGGTGGCGGCGTCGTCGGCGTCGCAGAAGAGCACGACGTGGGAGCGGGCAGCCAGCGCACCGGCGTTGCGTGAGCTGGAGTAGCCGGGCTCGGAGTGGATGACGCGCAGGTTCAGGCGCCCGGAGAAGGAGCGGGCCTCCTCCTCGGTGCGGTCCGTACAGCCGTTGACCACCACAATGACCTCAAAGGGCCGGTCGGTCTGCTGGAGCGTGAGCGCCTCCAGCTGGTCCTTGATCATCCCCTGGGCGTTACGGGCCGGGATGACCACGCTGACCTCGGGCGCCTTCTGGTCGTCTGCACGCCCTGCGTCCTGCCCTGACCCCATCCGTGTCTCCCTCTCCCTCAAGCTCAGGCCTGCGTCGTGGCAGGAACCGTGTCGGAGTCTACCGGTGCCGCCCCGCTAGGGGTGTCCGCCTGGACGGGCGCCGGGCTCGCGGCAACCGGGCTCACGGCCTGACCGGCGGCAGCCGGACTCTTGGTAACCCCCTGTGCGGCCAAGCCCTGCGCAACCTGACCGGCAGACCCGACAACCTGACCGGCGGCCTGCCTGGCGGCGGACACCGTCTGGCCCAGGTCGCCCAGCTCGGCCAGGGTCCTGAACCCCTCGGAGATCTCCAGGAGCTCGGCAAAGGTGCCGACGGCGTCCACCCGCCCGTCGGCCAGGAAGGCGATCATGTCGGCGTCCTTCACCGTGGACAGGCGGTGGGCCACGATAATGACGGTAATGTCATCACCCAGCTCGGCAATAGTGCTGGCAATGCGGGCCTCAGTCTCATTGTCCAGGGCGCTGGTGGCCTCGTCCAGGACCAGGATCCTGGGCTCGCGGTACAGTGCCCGGGCGATCCCCACCCGCTGGCGCTGGCCGCCGGACAGGCGCCGCCCCCCCTCACCGAAACGGGACCAGATACCCTCGGGCTGGTCCTGGACGAAGTCCAGGATATCGGCCCGCTTCAGGGCCCGCAGCACCCGCTGCTCGTCAATATCCTCCATCTCCTCGTCAAAGGCGACGTTCTCCGCGATGGTACGACCGGTGAGGAACACCTCCTGGGGGACCACGCCGATATTGCGCTGCCACCCCAGCATATTCGTGGACACGTCGACGCCGTCGGCCAGCAGACGGCCCCGGGTGGGGGTCTGGAGCCCCATAATGACGTCCAGGAGCGTGGACTTTCCCGCGCCCGAGGAGCCGACGAACGCCACCGTGCTGCCGACGGGAACACGCAGGTTAATACCGGTGAGGATCTCGGGGCCCTGGGGGGAGTAGGAGAAGTGGACGCCGTCGACCACCAGCTCGCTGGTCAGCGCCATGGGGACCACGCCCTCGTTGGACACGGGCGCGGGCACCGCCCCCGGGCGCAGGGAGGCGAGCCTGGACTCCACGTACTCCCTGGTACCGGCCTCGGCGTGGCGGATATTGGCGACAGAGCCCATGAGCCCGGCCACCGTGGGCAGCAGGCGGAAGGCCGCCGCCACCAGGAGGGCAATGGTGGCGAGCATGTCCGAGGACACCCCGTCGCCCGCGGAGACCGCGAAGACGACCCCCAGCCCCAGCATGAACAGGATCTCCATGGTCTGCTTGGGCAGGGCGGAGACGAACCCCGACACCCGCTCGATCTGCGCTCCCCGACGGATGGGCCCGGTCATGCTGCGCATAAAGTACTCGTAGGAGTTACGCAGCTGGGTCTCCTTAATGGCACCGAAGGCGTCGATCGCCAGGCCGTAGCTCTTCTCACTGAGCTCGACCTGCTCACGCCCCAGCCGCTGGTTGACCGGCTTAATAATCCGCAGGAAGACGACCCCGGCGACCCCCAGGAACGCCAGGAGGGTCAGGGTGATCAGCGGGGAGGAGACCAGCAGCGCCGTCACCATGAGGGCCACCGAGAATATCTGGACGAATATCCCGATGACCGAGTTGGCAAAGGCGCCGTAGGCCTGGGCCACCGTCACCATGGTCTTGCGCAGGATCACCGCCAGACCCAGGTGGGCGTGGTGGTAGTAGGGAAGACGCATGTAGTACTCGGTCATCTCCACCTGGGCCCTGGTGCGCACGCTCGCGGTGAACCCCAGGGACCACCAGTTGAAGGCGACGGCCGCCAGGTCCTTGAGGACGAAGCCGCCGATGACCATGGCCAGCAAGGAGGCGACCAGGCTGGTCTGGGTGGTCAGCCCCAGCATCCGGGCCACGGTCCCGGCGGTGCCCTGCCGCCAGCTGTCGCCCATGGCCTGGATCAGGGGCGAGACGAGCAGGACCGACAGCGTGTCAAGCAGGGCGATCCCGATACTGCCCGCCACCGAGACGGCCAGGCGCCAGCGCTCACCGCGCCTGAAGAGCACCCCCATGTAGTGGCGGTACGCCCCGAGTGTCCTCACGACGCTCCTTTCCCGGCCGCCGTCGCGGCCCTGTGTGGTCCGGGGTGAAGAGTATCGGCTGGGTTACCGACGCCGCGACAGGAATAGGTCACAGCCGACGCCGTCCGGGCGGTCCCGCAGTGGGACCCGGCACCGCCGGTGACTAGACAGCTGAGGCCGGGCACCTCCGGGGACCCGGCCGCTGTGAAAGGATGCCACCGTCAGACCCACGAGCGCCCCGGGCGCGCCGGGAGCGGCACACGGCAGGGAGGGACCACATGAGCGATCTGCGGGGGCGGCTGCGCCGTCTGGTGCGCCGGGGGCCGCGCGACGTCCTCTACGCCCACGCGGCCACCAACGGCGGCAACCACCTGTACCTGTGGATGCTGGCCCACACGCTGCGGCGGGCCAACCCCCAGACCTACGTCCAGGTGGTGCCCAGCCAGGCGCCGTGGGTCGCCGAGTTCCCGGCCCTGGCCGAGCTGTGTCTGCCCGGGCGCATGCACGTCACCGACCGCCGGATAGCCCGCCTGGGGGCGGGCTTCGACTCCGACTTCACCCGCTCCGACCTGACCGACTTCACCCGCGCCCGGCTGCTGTCCTCCCCGTCCTTCACCGACCGCCTGGCCGCGGCGCGCGAGGTGGTCACGCCGGGGACGCTGACGGTCAACGTCCGCCGCGGGGACTACTACGGCACGGTGCACGAGGCGGAGTTCGGGATACGGATCGTGCCCTACGTGGCCGCCGCGCTCGCCCTCCAGGCCGCCCGGGCCCCCCTGGGCCACGTCCAGGTGGTCTCCGACGACCTGCCCTGGTGCCAGGCCAACCTCGCACCCACCCTGGACGAGGCCGGGGTCACCTCGGCCTCCTTCACCCGTCCCGGCACGGACATGTTCGACGACATCGCCGCCCTGGCCGTCTCGCGGCGCCTGGTCCTGGCCAACTCCACCTTCTCCTACTGGGGCGGCTACCTGGCCACGGTCCTGGGCACCGACCCCGCCGACGTCGTCGCCCCCTACTTCCACCAGCGTGCCTTCGGGCAGCGGGAGCCCTGGTTCCACGACCCCGCCTGGAGCTACGTACGCGACGTCCCGGGAGGCTGGCAGCCCCCGGCGCCCGCGCCCGAGGCCGACGCGAGGTAGGTACTCAGGGGCGCTAAAGGCCCGGGCACGCGCACGTGGGGCCGGGGCGCGTGACGCCAGGAGCACCTGCCTGGGTAGACGCGCCGGTCAGGACCGGGGCGCGGCCGCCTCCAGCTCCCAGCAGGACCAGGACACCGGCCGGACACGCACCATGGGCCCGGTGGCGAACCAGTGGACGCGCGGCTCGGGCTCACCACGACGCATCCCCTCCCACATGCGCGCCAGCTCCTCGTCGGAGGCCTGCGCCCCCTGGCGCCAGTGCCCCCCGTAGTGCGGGTCCAGGCCGGTGGCGGCCAGGGCCTGCGCCCCCTGGCGGAACTTACGGGCCACCTGCTCCTGGGAGCGGTAGCGGGCGTGGGCCACGGCCAGGCCGTCCTGGGCCCAGGTGCCCACGCGGGCCACGCCGTGGTTGCCGATCTCCAGCAGGGCCAGGGGGTGGGAGCGGAAGGCGACCTTGCCCAGGGGGTTGGGGGTGGTGTCCAGGAGGAAGGAGGAGGTGGGGCCGACCGGCCCGTCGTCCAGGAGGACCATGTCGTACCAGTCCGCGCCCACGACGTCGGCGTCCAGACCCCTCAGGTAGTGAGTCAGCGACCCCTCACGGGCGAACCACAGCTCGTCGGCGTCAAAGGGGACCACCCAGTCGGCACCCGCGCGCCAGGCGGCCCGGGCCAGGTAGGACATCTTGGCGCCCTGGTAGTAGGCGACCGTGGTGTCGCGCCCCACGTGCACCCGGGGGTCCCGGCGGGCCAGGTCGCGCAGGTACTCGTAGGTCCCGTCCTGGGAGAGGTTGTCGGCGACCAGGACGTGGTCCACCCCCTGGTCCAGCAGGTGGGTGATCACGGTCGGCAGGATGTCCTTCTCGTCACGCACCATGGTGACTGCCCACACGGATCCGGTGACGCGACGGCGCAGGCGCAGGCGGGGCAGGCGCATGCCGCGCGCCACCTGGCGCATCTCCGGGCGCATCCGCGTCTCGGCCACCTGCCTGCGGTACCAGTTGAACTGGCCGACCTGGGCCCTGGCACCCAGCCGACGTCTCACGGGTCGGGGCTCCATCACTCGTCCTCCTGCTCCATGTCTGCTCTTCGACCGCCGCGGGGCCGGTCAGCCCGTGCCGGGCGCTGCCGCGGCGGGAGGCCGCCTCCACGATACGATGCGTCAATGCCTGAGCACCGCACGAGGACCGCACCGACCGTCAGCGTCGTCATCCCCTTCTACGGGGATCCCGGCCCCGCGCAGGACCTGGTCACCTCGCTGCGCGCCAGCGCCTCCCCCCACCTGCACGAGGTCATTGTCTCCGATGACCACTCCCCCACCCCCTTCCCCGCCACCGAGGGCGTGCGGGTGGTGCGCCGCGAGCGCAACGGGGGCTTCGCGGCCGCCGTGAACTCCGGCGCGGCCGCCGCCACCGGGGAGCTGCTGCTGGTGCTCAACTCCGACCTGGAGATCGCCCCGGACCTGCTGGACCGCCTGGTGGCGGCCGCGGCCCCCTGGATGCCGGCGCTGGTGTCCTGTGACGTGCTGACCCCGGGAGGACGGACCTCCTGGCCGGGCCGCCACTTCCCCACCACCGCCCACCAGGTCACCGAGTGGCTGGTCCCCCTGGCCCGCTGGCGCCACCTGCCGGTCCTGCACGAGGCGGTGGGGCACGACACGCGCACGGCCTCGGGGCGGGACACCGCGGTGGACTGGGTCATCGGGGCCCTCATGCTGGTGCCTGCCGCCGTCTGGCGCGCGGTGGGCGGCCTGGACGAGTCCTTCTACATGAACTGCGAGGAGGTGGACCTCCAACGGCGCCTGCGGGAGCTGCGCGTCCCCTCGGTGCTGCTCGGCGGCCTGTCGGTGGGGCACGAGGGGGGTGCCTCCTCGGCCCCGGAACGGCGCCGGGGCTGGCTGGTGGACGGCAGGCTGCGGTACGCGCGCAAGTGGGAGGGGCGGGCCGGTGCGCGGCGGCTCCAGGCCGGGCTGGCGGCCGCCACCGCGGTCAACCTGGTGTGGAACACGGCCCGCCGCCTGGCGGGCTCACCGGTGCGCCCGGTGGAGGTGGCCCGTGAGGAGTACCACCTCCTGACCCACCCCGAGCGGTGGGTCCCGGCGGCCAACCGTGCTCCGGCCCGCCGGTAGGGCCCACAGGCACGACCTTGTGCGTGAATACCCCCGCCTTGCACGGAACACGTCTCCGCGCACAGAATGTCACGATACGAACAGGATATCGCCTTTATCCCGCGAGAGATCTACACCATATCCATGTGTTATAATACGCATAGCGGTCTTGCTCCGCCTCCTCCTGGTCCGGCCGGGGGCCTCACATGCCCCCCAACCTGGTCAGCGCCGGGCCCTCCGCCAGCGCGGAAGGGGTCGCCGGGGTCCACAGCCTGTTCATAGGAGGCCCGGGGACCCGTTACGATGATGTGATGCCGTCAAGCCCGCGCCTCCTCATTGTCTCCCCGTCCTTCCACGGGTACTGGCAGGCCTATGAGGGCGCGTTCCGGCGCCTGGGGCACCCCACCCGCACCCTGCGCTACGACGAGCTGGGCGGCGTCCTGGCCCGGCTGGGCCACAAGGCCCGCGTGGAGCTGGTGGACCGGCTGGGCGGGGACGGACAGGCGCGCTGGGCCCGCCAGGTCAGCGCCCGGGCGGCCCGGGCGGTGCGCTCCAGCCGCCCCGAGCGGGTGCTGGTCATCCGCGGCGACGTCCTGCAGGAGGACTTCTGGGAGGCGGTGGCCGACGTCGGGGCCCGCCCCGTCACCCTCGTCTACGACGAGATCGAGCGGATGAGCACCAGCTACGAGGCGGTCATGGCCCACGGGCCGGTGGCCTCCTACTCCGCCCATGACACGGCCGCCCTGGCCGCGCGCGGCGCCCACGTCGTCCACGTACGCGACGGCTACGACTCCCACCTGCCCTACCGTCCCCGGCCCAGCGACGAGGTGGTGTTCATCGGCGCCAACTACGGCCAGCGCGGCGCCCTGCTGGCCCACCTGGACCGCTCCGGGGTGGCGGTGCGGGCCTACGGACGCTCCTTCTCCCGCCACCCGGTGGACCTGGCGCGCACCTGGCTGGCCCGGCGCCCGCCGGTCCCCTCCCACCGGGACGTACCCCGCCAGGTGGCCTACGGGATCCAGGCGGGCGCGGTGGCCAGCCTCAATATCCACGACCGCCAGGACGGCTTCACCATGCGCACCTACGAGATCCCCGGCGTCGGCGGGCTGGAGCTCATTGACCGCGACGACGTCGCCGACCTCTACGAGCCGGGCAGGGAGGTCCTGGTCTTCCACTCCCCCGAGGAGCTGGTGGACCTGTGCCGCGGGGCCGCCACGGACACCGCCTGGGCCCAGGGCGTGCGCGAGGCGGGCCGGTGCCGCACCCTGGCCGAGCACACCATCGACCACCGGGCCGCCGAGCTGGAGGCGCTGTGGGCATGACACTGACCGACCTGGCCGTCCCCCTCCTGGTGGGCCACGCCCCGGCCCCGCAGGCCCCCGCCGACCACCTGCTCTTCCCCCAGCGCCTGGCGCCCTGGCGCGCCTGGGAGGGCTCCCACCACCGCCTGCGCCGGTCCCGGGCCGCCGTGGCCCTGGCCTCGGGCCGTGTGCTGCACGGCGGGGCCGGGGGGCCGGAGGCGGTCATTGCCAGCCGGGGCGGGGCGCCGCGCGTGGCCGTGGTGGTGGACGCCCCCACCTCCTCCCAGCAGGCGGCCCTTATCGCCCCCCTGGCCCACCTGCGCGACGTCGTGGTGGTCTGCCCGCCCGAGGTGCTGGCGCTCCTGGACGGGCCCGACGGCGCCCGGGGGGGCACCGGACCCGCCACCGGTACCCCGGGGGGCGGCACCCCGGAGGCGAGCGGGGCGGCAGCCGCCCCGGAGACAGACGGCGCCCCCGGGACCGCCTCCACCGCCCCGGGCTGGGACGTGGTGCCCCTGAGCGCGGCCGGTGTGGCCGAGCGCCTCGACAGCGTGACCGACGTCCTGGCCGTGGGCCACTACCTGCCCCTGGGCGCGGGCGCCTACCGGTGGGCCCAGTCCCACGGGGCCCGGTTCGTGGTGGTCCAGCACGGGATCCTCACCCCCTTTATGGCCCCGCTGCCGGTGGGCGCGCACCTGCTGGCCTGGAGCGAGGCCGACGCCGCCTTCTGGGCCTCGGGCCGCCGTGACGTCAGCCACGAGGTGGTGGCCTCCCAGCTGCTGTGGCGCGCCGCCCAGGAGCCCCCTGCTGACGCCGGGTCCGACGCCGCGCCGACCTTCCTGGGCCAGCTCCACGGCGTCGAGCTGGGCCGGGCCTACATGACCGCTACCAGCCACGACTTCTGCCGGGCCACGGGCGCCCTCTACCGGCCCCACCCCGCAGAGAGGGACCGCCTGTCGCGCTGGACGCACGCGGCCTGGGAGCGGGAGGGCATGACCATCGACCGCTCCGGGACCCCCCTGGTGGAGACCCGCTCCCCCGTGGTGTCGGTCTTCTCCACCGGCGTGCTGGAGGCGGCGGCACGGGGCCTGGCGGCGTGGGTCCACGCCCCGGGGGCGCCGGACTGGCTCAGCGCCCTCCACGCCCGCTATAGCATGTCCCCCTGGGGCGCGTCCCCCACCCCCCCGCCACCCGCCACCGGGCAGGAACCCGCCCGGACCGTCGCCCTGGCTCTCACACGCCACTGAACGCACTGGCAGATTGAAGGATCCCATGAGCACGCTCATCGTCATCCCCGTCCGTGGAGGCTCCAAAGGCGTCCCTCGTAAGAACCTCCGCGACGTCGGCGGCAAGCCCCTGGTGGTGTGGACCATCGAGCAGGCCCTGCCCGTGGACGGCGCCCGGGTGGTCGTCTCCACCGAGGACCCCGAGCTCGCCCGGGTCGCGGCCGGGGCCGGGGCCGAGGTCATCGACCGCCCCGTCGAGCTGGCCCAGGACACCACGCCCACCGAGCCGGTCATCCTCCACGCCATGGACGTCCTGGCCGCCCAGGGCTACGAGCCCGAGCACGTGGTCCTGCTCCAGGCCACCAGCCCGGTACGCCGCCCGGGCACCATCGCCCGGGCCGTGGCCCAGGCCCGGGACACCGGCGTGGACTCCCTGGTCGGCGTCGTCCCCCAGACGCCCTTCCTGTGGTGGACGGCCCGTGACGGGCACGGTCCGACGGCGGACTTCGACGTCGACCACCGCCCCCGCCGCCAGGAGCTGACCGCCGACCAGATGCGCTACCGGGAGACCGGATCCCTCTACGTCACCCGGCCCTGGGTGTACCGGCAGCGGAACAACCGTATCGGCGGGCGCATCGGGCTGTTCGTCATGGACGAGGTCGAGGGCGTGGACATTGACGGCCCCCTGGACCTGGCCCTGGCGGGCAGGACCCTGGCCCAGATGCAGCAGGAAGGCATGTGAGAGCCGATGAGCATTGAGCGCTCCGTCACCCCCTACATCGTCTTCGCCGAGGACCCGCTCCTGACGGCCCTGGCCAAGATCACCGCCAACAAGTCGCGCACCATCTTCCTGGTGGACGAGCACGGCACCCTGACCGGCTCCCTGACCGACGGCGACGTACGCCGCTACCTGGCCGCCGGCCACACCGACCTGGAGGTCCCCGCCTCGACGGTGGCCAACCACTCCCCCCGGTCCGTGACCGAGGGCACCCTCATTGACGAGATCGACTGGCTCTTCCGCGACGGCGTCACCCTGGTCCCGGTCCTGGACGAGCGCGGGCGCGTGGTGGCGGTGGCCTGGCCCGGCAACGACTCCTTCACCATCGGCACCCACCGGGTGGGCCCGGACGAGCCGACCATGGTCATCGCCGAGATCGGCAACAACCACCAGGGGCAGGTGGACCTGGCCCTGCGCCTGGTGGACCTGGCCGTGGAGGCCGGGGCGGACTGCGTGAAGTTCCAGCTGCGGGACCTGGACGCCCTCTACCGCGGCGCGGCCGGGACCATTACCGCCGGGGAGGACCTGGGCGCCCAGTACACCCTGGACCTGCTCACCCGCTTCTCCCTGCCGGCCGACTCCATGGTCAGGGTCTTCGACCACTGCCGCGAGCGCGGCATCGACGTCATGTGCACCCCCTGGGACCTGCCCAGCCTGGACGTGCTCCTGGAGTACGGGGTGGACGGGATCAAGATCGCCTCGGCGGACCTGACCAACCACGACCTGCTGCGCGCCGCCGCCCGCGAGGGCCTGCCCCTGGTGGTGTCCACGGGCATGAGCACCGAGGCGGAGATCCAGGAGTCGGTCTCCCTCATCCACCGCTACGGCGCCCCCTACGCGCTGCTCCAGTGCCAGTCCGCCTACCCGGCGCCCTTCAAGGACCTCAACCTGCGCTACATGCGGCGCCTGGCGGAGATCGGGGACTGCCCGGTGGGCTACTCGGGCCACGAGCGGGGCTACCACGTGCCCCTGGCCGCCGTCGCCCTGGGCGCCAGCATTATCGAGAAGCACTTCACGGTCGACCGCTCCCTGGAGGGCAACGACCACAAGGTCTCGCTCCTGCCCGGGGAGATGGCCACCATGGTCCGCCAGATCCGCGAGGTGGAGGCCGCCCTGGGATCCACCAGGCCGCGCACCGTCCAGCCCGGGGAGTTCATGAACCGCGCCAACCTGGCCAAGTCCCTGGTGGCCGCCCGCCCCCTGGTCAAGGGCCAGCGCATTACCGAGCAGGACGTGGAGGTCAAGTCCCCGGGCCGCGGGCTGCAGCCCAACGCCCGCCCCCAGCTCGTGGGCCGGGTCGCCAGCCGCGACATTGCCGCGGGGGACTTCTTCTACCCCGGTGACGTCTCCGACCACCCGGCACGCCCCCGCCCCTACTCCTTCCGCCGCCCCTGGGGGGTGCCGGTACGCTACCACGACTTCCAGGCCATCCTGGACGCGGGCGCCCAGCCGGACTTCCTGGAGTTCCACTACTCCTACAAGGACCTGGAGGAGGACGTGGAGGAGGTCTTCGCGGACTACCGGCAGACCCCCCTGCCCATGGGCTACACCTGTCACCTGCCGGACCTGTTCAGCGGTGACTTCATCCTGGACCTGGCCTCCTTCGACGACGCCGTCTGGGAGCGCTCCATCCGCGAGCTCCAGCGCACCATTGACATCGTCCGCTCCCTGCGGCCCTACTTCCGCCAGGAGCAGGACCCGGTCTTTATCGCCACCCTGGGCGGCTTCACCAAGGAGGGCCCGGCCCCGGCCGAGAGGATCCCGGCCATGTACGACCGCATTATCGAGGGCCTGGAGCGGGTGGACCACTCCGGGGTGCGTCTGGCCCCCCAGACGCTGCCGCCCTTCCCCTGGCTGCTGGGCGGGCAGCAGTACCACAACCTGTTCATGGCCCCCGAGGCGCTGCGCGACTTCTCCCGGCGCAGCGGCCTGCAGATCACCTACGACATCTCCCACTCCATGCTCTCGGCCAACTACGCCCACCGCCCCCTGCGCGAGTACACCGAGATCCTCGCTCCCCTTGCCGCCCACCTGCACGTGGTGGACGGCAAGGGCGTGGACGGCGAGGGCGTCCAGATCGGGGAGGGGGACGTGGACTGGCCCGAGCTGGCCGGCCAGCTGGACCGCCTGGCCCCCGGGGTCTCCTTCATCCCGGAGATCTGGATGGGGCACGTGAACAACGGTGAGGGCTTCTGGGTGGCGCTGGACCGTCTGGAGGCGTACCTGTGAGGGGGGTGTCCTACCGGGGCGTGCCCGGGGGGGCGCCTACGGCCCTGTGGGTGGTGCCCGTGGCGGACCTGGGCGGGGTGGCCCGCCACGTGCTGGACGTGGCCGCCGTCGGGCTGCCCCGCACCCGCCTGGTGGTGCTCTGCCCCCCCGGGCCGCTGGCCGAGCGCCTGCGCCGGGCGGGGGCGGCGGTCCTGGTGGAGGACCTCGGCCCGGAGCACGGTCTGGCGGCCTCCGTGGCCGCCCTGCGCCACGCGGTGGCGACCCTGCGCCCGGCGGTGGTCCACACCCACCTGGCCTACGCCGACCTGGTGGCGGCCCTGGCGGTGCCACCCACCTGGCCGGTGCGCCTGGTGTCCACCGAGCACGGTATCGCCGCCCCGGGCCACGACGCCGTCTACCACGGTACGGGAGCGCGGGGGCGGGCGGTCAGCCGTCTCATGGCGGTCGCGCACGCCGCGCGGTGCCGACGCTACGACGCCCTCATCGCGGTCTCCCGGGCCACCGCCCAGGCCGTGCAGGACACCTGGCACCCCCGCCGTCCCGTGGTGGTGGTCCCCAACGGGGTGGACGCCCCGGGGCCCGACGCGCGCGTACCGGGGCGCGTACCGGGCCTGCGCGTCCTGTCCCTGGCCCGCCTGGCCCCCGAGAAGCGGGTCACCGAGCTGCTGGCCGGCTTCTCCGTGTTGCACCGTGACCACCCGCGGGCCACGCTCACCGTGGCCGGCACCGGCCCCCAGGAGGCGGCCCTGCGCCGGGCGGCGCGCTCCCTGGGCCTGGAGGAGGCCGTGACCTTCCCCGGCTACCTGGACGCCGCCACCGCCCTGGCCAGCCACGACGTCCTGGCCCAGCTCTCGGTGTGGGAGAACTGCTCCTACGCCCTGCTGGACGCCCTGGCCGCCGGGCTGGGGGTGGTGGCCACCCCGGTGGGCGGCAACCCCGAGATCCTGCCCGCTCGCTGCCTGGTGGAGGCCGACGACGTCCGGCGGGTCGCCGCCGCCCTGCACACCCAGGGCACGAGCCTGGACGAGCGCCCCCACTTGCCCGCGGGCTGGCCGAGCCGGGCCGAGACGGCCGCCGCCGTGGTGGGCGTCTACCGGGACGCCTGGAGCGGGAGGTGGCAGGCGTGAGGGGGGCCACGAGCGCCGCCTGGGCCGACCTGACCGAGCCGGTGGTCGGCCTGCCCGCGCGCCTGAGCCGCTCGGGGCGGATCCCCGACTTCCTGCTGTTCGTCTGTATCACCAACAACGACTTCGAGCTCCCGGGACTGGGGACCACCATCGGGGAGGTCGCGGCGATCCCGCTGGTGCTGCTGTCCCTGGCCCGCCGGGCCGAGCGCGGCTGGTCGCGCATTGGCGCACCGGCGCTGCTGGTGACGGCCCTGGGCGGGTGGTTCCTGCTGTCGGGCGTCATCAACCACCAGATCCCCCCGTTCCGTATCGGCCACATGGCCCTGTACTGCGCGGTCATCCTGTTCATGGCCTGCGGGCGCATCGACGTCGTGGCCGCGGCCTCGGGCATTGGCGTGGGCCTGGTGATCGGCACCGTCTACGGCTACGCCACCTTCGGCTCGGACTACCCCGGGCGCATGACGGGCAGCCTGGGGGACCCCAACGGGGCGGGGTACGTGCTCATCACCCTGGGCCTGGTCTACCTGGGCCTGGAGACCCGCCGGGGCAGGCGCCTGGTGGTGGGCCTGGCCACCGCCGTGGGGATCGTCGGCACCTTCTCGCGCACGACCTTCCTGGCCGCCGGGATGGCCGCCCTGTGGATCCTCATGCCCCCGCGCGTGCCCGTGGCCGTCAAGGGCGCCATCACGGCGGTCCTGTTCACCCAGGTCACCACGGTCGCGGAGTCCATGAAGAACCAGGGCGTCTTCGCCGACCGGCAGGGCTCGGACAACCTGCGGGAGCTCATCTACCCCCTGGAGCAGCAGATCGTGTCCTCCAACCCCCTCACCGGCCACGGCCCGGGCACGCTGACCATCCAGCTGGAGCAGCAGAGCTTCTTCTTCCACTCCAGCTACCTGCTGCTGCGGGCAGAGGGGGGCTGGATCCTGTTCACCCTCATGCTGGCCACCATGCTCGTCGTCGCCCTCAGGCTCGCCCGGCCGGTCTCGGGGATACGCAACAAGGTACTGGAGGCCGCCCTGCTGGTGCCCCTCATCTGCGCCCTCAACCTGGGCAACGTGTTCCTGGACTTCCCGGTGGCCGTGGCCCTGGGGGCGGCCCTGTGGTGGGCCGGGGCGCCCCGGGACGGGCAGGCAGACGACCCGCCGGACCGCACGCGCCAGATCCCCGCACCGACCAGCCTGGTCCCCGTCTCCCAGGGAAGGAGGGCAGCCATATGACCCACTTCACCATGGCCGCCAACAACGCCCAGACCGGCGGGGGTGAGGTCATGCTCCTGGCTATTGGCCACGCCCTACGTGACCTGGGGCATACGGTCAGCGTGGTGGCCCCGGCCGCGGAGGACGGCGTGGGCGCCGAGGCCGCCCGCCAGGGCTTCCCCACCACCGCCATCCTGGCCTCGGGGCGACGGGAGTACATGCGCGGGCTGCGACGCTGGGACGCCAGCCGGCGTCAGGGCGTCCTGTGGTGCAACGGGCACGTCCCCGCCCTGGCCACCGCCGGGCACCGTGACCGGGTGGTCCACCTCCACCAGGCGCCCTCGGTGGCGCACGTGGTGGCCGGGCGCCTGGCCGGCTACGGGGCCCTGGTGACGCTGGTGCCCTCGCGCTCCACCCAGACCCGTTTCCCCGACGCCCAGATCCTGCCCAACTGGACCGACGACATCCGGGTGGAGCCCCACGTCCTGGACCCGGAGCACGTGGTCCTGGGCTTCCTGGGACGGCCCAGCCCGGACAAGGGCGTCGTGGTCCTGGCCCGGGCCCTGGCCGAGCTCGACGCCGCGGCCCCCGGGCGCTTCCGCCTGCTGCTGGCCGGTGAGCCCCGCTTCGTGGGCGACCACGAGCAGCAGGTCGTCGAGGCGGCCCTGGCCCCGGTGTCCCACCTGGTGGACCGGGTGGGCTGGGCCAGGCGGGAGGACTTCTTCTCCGCCGTCGACCTGGCGGTCCTGCCCTCGGTGTGGGCCGAGCCCTTCGGGCTGACGGCCGCCGAGGCCATGAGCGCGGGCGTGCCCTTCGTGGTCTCCGATGCCGGGGCCCTGCCCGAGGTCGCCGGGGAGCGCTACCCGTGGACCGCCCGGTCGGGCTCGGCCTCCCACCTGGCCCAGGTGGTCTCCGCAGCCCTGGCCGCCCCCGAGCAGACCCGCCGCGCCGTCGCGGCCGAGTCCCGCCGACGCTGGGAGCAGCACTTCTCCGCGCAGGCCGGACGGCGCCACCTGCGCTTCCTCCTGACCGACATCCTCCCTGTGGCCCTCAAGGAGCAGGCATGAGCACGCCGTCACGGGTCCCCCTGGCGATCGCCCACGACTACCTCACAGTGCGCGGCGGGGCCGAGCGCGTCGTCCTGGCCATGCACCGGGCCTTCCCACAGGCCCCGATCTACACCACCCTCTACCACCCTGAGGGGACCTTCCCGGAGTTCGTCGACGCCGACGTGCGCGTCAGCCCCCTCAACCACGTGGGCCCCCTGCGTCGCAACCACCGGGCGGCCCTGCCCCTGCTGGCGCCCGCCGCCAGCGCCATGCGCGTGGACGCCGAGGTCACCCTGGTGTCCTCCACGGGGTGGGCGCACGGCTTCCGCACCACGGGACGGACCCTGGTGTACTGCCACTCCCCGGCCCGGTTCCTCTACCTGCGCCGCCAGTACCTGGGACAGGGCTCACGCCTGAGCCCCCAGGCCCTGGTCCTGGGCGCCCTGCGTCCGGGGCTGCTGCGCTGGGACCGCCGGGCGGCCCGGAGGGCTGACCGCTACCTGGCCAACTCCACCATCGTGGCCGAGCGGATCGCCCGGGCCTACGGCATCGAGGCGCGCATCCTCTTCCCGCCCGGGGGGATGGACCCCCTGGCCGGGCAGCAGGCGGTGCCCCAGGTCGAGGACTGGGCCGCGTCCGGCTACCACCTCCTGGTCTCCCGGCTCATGCCCTACAAGAACATTGACGCCGCCCTGGGGGCCTTCGCGGCCCTGGAGGACGAGCGGCTCGTGGTCATCGGGCGCGGCCCCCTCAAGGACCACCTGGTGAGCACGGCCCCGCCCAACGTCCGGTTCCTGGAGGGGCTGGAGGACTCCCAGATGCGGTGGGCCTACGCCCACGCCACGGCCCTGCTGGCACCCTCCTTCGAGGACTTCGGGCTGACCCCCCTGGAGGCCTACTCCTTCGGCAAGCCGGTCCTGGCCCTGCGCGGGGGCGGCTACCTGGACACGGTGCGCGACGGGGACACCGGCCTGTTCTTCTCCGAGCCCACGCCGTCGGCCATTGCCGACGCCGTCCACCGCGGCCAGCGCGTGTCCTGGGACCGGGAGGCGATTACCACCCACGGGGCCGCCTTCAGCGAGTCCCGCTTCGCCCAGGCGCTCCGTGACGAGATCTCCCTGCTGCGTCCTGCCTCCCCGGAGGCCTAGATGAGCAGGAGGCGCTTCGACCGCTTGCTGCGGCTGGCCGTCTTCGTGCTGGACAGCTGCGTCATTATGCTGACCTTCCTGCTGGCCTACCACCTGCGGGCGTCCCTGGGGCGCCTGAACGACCCGGCCACCCTCAACCAGCTGCTGCTCCAGATCATGCCCCTGGCCACGGCGCTGTGGGTGGCGGCGATCGCGGCCCGGGGCGGCTATGACAGCCGGGAGTACGGCGCGGGCACAGTGCCCTACCGGCGGGTCCTCAACGCCTCGCTCATGGTGCTGGCGGGGATGGCGGCCACCCTGTTCCTGACCCGCACGCCCCTGTCGCGGGCCTTCTTCATCCTGCTGTTCGTCATAGGCGTCCCCCTGCTGCTGGCGGAGCGCCTGGTGGTACGCCGCCTGCTGCACCTGTTCTACCGCCACGGGCACGGCCTCTACCGGGTCCTGCTGGTGGGCTCCCCCGAGCAGGTGGCCGAGCTGCGGGTCCTACTGGGACGGGTGACGTGGCTGGGGCTGCACCCGGTGGCCACGGTCATGCTGCCCCAGCCCAGCCCGGGCCAGGCCCACACCGGGCCCCTGGACCACACCGACAGGCTCTTCTCCGTGGCCCGCGACAACCGGGTGGACCTGGTCCTGTTCGCCGCCGGGGCGGTGCCCTCCTCCACGGACTTCCGCCGCTACGTGTGGCAGTTCGAGGGGCACCACACCCAGCTCGCCGTCGTGCCCTCCCTGGCCGACGTCGCGGCCGACCGGATACGCACCCGCCCGGTGGCCGGCCTGCCCATTGTCTACGTGGAGGAGCCGCACACCGGGCGGGCCCTGTCCAGCAGCAAGCGGGTGTTCGACGTCCTGGCCTCCGTCATAGGGCTGGTGGCCACCTCACCCGTGCTGCTGATCACCGCGGTGGCGGTGTACCTGACCGACCGCGGCCCGGTCCTGTTCCGCCAGACCCGGGTGGGACGCGACGGCAGGACGTTCACCATGCTGAAGTTCCGCTCCATGGTGCTCGACGCCGAGAGCCGCCTCAAGGAGCTCCAGGGCGGTAACACCACCAACACCGTCATGTTCAAGCTCAAGAAGGATCCCCGGGTCACGCGGGTAGGCGGCCTCATCCGCCGCTACTCCATTGACGAGCTCCCCCAGCTGATCAACATTATCAAAGGGGACATGAGCCTGATCGGGCCGCGCCCGCCCCTGCCCCGGGAGGTGGAGCGCTACTCCGAGGAGGAGATGCGCCGGCTGCGGGTCCGACCCGGGCTCACGGGCCTGTGGCAGGTCTCGGGGCGCTCCAACCTGTCCTGGGAGGAGACGGTGCGCCTGGACCTGTACTACATCGACAACTGGTCCCCGCTCCAGGACCTGGCCATCCTGGCCCGCACCATCCACGCCGTCGTGGCCTCCCGGGGGGCGTACTGAGCGTGGTCCCGCAGGACACGGACGGGGCGCACGGGGCAGTCGGGGCGACTGGGGCGGCTGAGGCTGTCGGGGCGGCTGGAGCGGGCGCGCCGGACCTGCCCGGACGCCCCGGCTTGCCCGGCCGGTCTGGCTCCCACGGTCAGCTCGGCCCCGGGCAGGCCGAGCGGGACGGGACGGGCAGGGCCCACAATGCGGCAGGGACACCCGGCCCGGCCTTTAACGGGGTACCCGCTGCGGGTCGGAGCAACGAGCAGGTCGCCGGGGGCTGGCGCGTCGGGCGGACGACGTGGGCGGGACGCGCCCGGGGGTGGGGGCTCGCCCTGCTGGCGACCTGGGTGGTGTTCGTCCTGACCCGCCCCGGGCAGCTGGCCGGCGGCCTGGTCATGGGGGCCACGCTGAGCTCCCCCGACTGGCTGGGCACGGCGGCCGCGCGGGTCATGGAGGTCCTGGTCCCGGCACCGGTGGCGGCCTGCGCGGCAGGCTGCCTGCTGGTCGGGGTGGTGGTGGCGGCCGTGCGAAGGCGGTGGTCGGTGCTGCCGGGCGTGGTCGTGCTCCTGTGCGCACCCATTGCCGTCACCGAGGTCCTGGTCCACCTCCTGCCCCGACCTGCCTACGGGGTCTACCCGCCGAGCAACTCCATGCCCTCGGGCCACGCCACGGTGGTGGCGTCGCTGGTACTGGCCTGGGCGCTGGTGCTGCCCCGCTGGAGGTGGCTGCGCGTGGCGGAGACGGCGGTCCTGGCGGGTGCGGCGGGCGCGGTGGTGGTCTCGCGCGCCCACGTCCTGCCCGACGTCGTGGCCGCCTTGTGTGTGTGCGGCCTGGTCGAGGCGCTCCTGGGCCGGGCAGTGCGGGCGGACAGTGCAGGGCCGGGCCAGCCGGGCCGGGCGGAGCGGCCGGACGGGGCGGGGCCGGGCCAGCCAGGCCAGCCGGGTCAAGCGGGGGCCCTGGCATCCCAGGCCGCTGCAGGGCCCCGGACCAGGGCTGCTGCCAGCACGGGGTTCCAGGCATCTCAGGCGGCTGCCAGCACGGGGTCCCAGGAGACCCGGCGCCCCCGCAACCAGGCGGCCCCGCCCCGACCCGGACTCCCGCGGCGCTCCGGCAACCAGACCCCGCCCCGACCCGTAAGGCTCCCCTGGCAGCCCGCCGCCCTGGGAAGGCCGCGGGCCTGGGCGTACGCGGTGGCCGTCCTGGCCCTGGGGGCGCCGCTGCTGTCCACCAGCCTGCTGTCCGTGCCAGCGCCCGGCCCTCTGGTGAGCCTGGGGTGCGCGGGGGCGGGCCTGGTGGCGGTCAGTGCCCTGCTGGTCCTGGATCTGCCTGGTCCGGGGGTGCCCGCCCCGAGGCCGTCCAACCCGCGCGACGCCTCCTGAGCGTCCTGAGCGGGCTCCTCAGAAGATCCAGCAGGAAAGTGGTTCCTGCACGTCGGAGCCTATATGGATAGCCTGTGCCTGCACCCGAGACACGAACAGTTCGTTCACGGCGAACGAGCTACATTCAGAGCTTTCGTCTCAGCGGGCCTGGCAGGTGTCGGTATCGGTGGCGTGATGCGGGGCTTATGCACCTCAGGGAAAGTAGAACTAAATTTGACGGAGTAGGATCCGCCTATTACGCAGAAGAAGGAGAGCGGCCTGACCTACTGAATCAAGTAATGGACGGAATAAGAATCCGGGGACCATAACCACAAGTTAAGGAGTCCGGCCGATGATGCCGATCGACAATCCCATGGCCTTGGCGATGGTAGAATGGATTTCTTCTCCGGCTGGGGGACGGCCTAACGGCCCTCCCTCGTGGCCCTACGCCACGATCTGCGAATTCCTTGAGGAGAACATGACCCGCCACCCCGGCCACAAGGAGTTTCCCGAGTTCGCGGTGTCCATATTTATCGAGCCGATCGAGCTCGTCTCGGTCACCGTCTGGAAGGTCAAGGTGGACTACATCGCACGGGAGGCCGTCCTGCCCCGCCTGTGGAAGGGGCGGCAGCTGGTCCTCCGAGAAGGTTACCATATCGTCGCTGTCGCGATGATCACCGACGTCCTCGTCACCAAGGTCAGGGATCCCAGACGAGAATAGTGCAGATACAAGGGGCGCCAGATGGTTCTCCGGGAAGACGACCAGGCCCTCGCGGTAGCGATAGTAACAGGCGTTCTCATTGATTACGACAAGGAAACCAAGTGGTGGTAAGACCAGGATAACGGTGCCGGCTCAGCAGCTAGGCGTTCGCCCGCAGCCAGGCCCGTACCGGCTTGATCGGGCGCATTGGGCGCTTCGCCCCGGACACCTGGGCCTTGGCCCGGTCAAAGGTGATCCCGTTCTGCTCCTCGACCGTCCTCAGGATCCGGGGCAGGTCACGGATATCAGCCGGGACCGGGTCAATGGCACCGGTCAGGCTGCGGTTGACGCCCTCATCGCTGAGGGTGAGCTGGTACGAAAGCGGCCCGGCAACCGGGACCCGCGGCCCGTAGAGCCGGACCTCGTCACCTCCTGACCAGAACTCCTTCGCCATCCGCGCCTCGTGGAACTCAGTGACCAGATCCGGCGACCAGCGCACCCTGACGTCGACGTCCACGGTCGGGGCCTCACGCGAGGTGACGACGACCTGAAGGTACCAGCGACAGTCGGTAGGCACCGCCAGCCCGATCTCGGCGGCCCACTGAGCGGCCGGGGTAGGGGGCAGGCCCCGGTAGACCGCGTCAAGAGTCTCAAAGGCGTCGTCTCCGGCAGGAATATCCCGGAACATGCCGAATAGCTCCCAGAAGGCCGAGCGATGCTCGAGCAGCACCGGTTCATTGCGTAGCCGCTTCGCCACCTGGAGCAGGGTCGCAGCGGCCTCCTTGTCGCCGTCACCGGCCGCGTACACCAGCATTACCAGGGCGTTCGCCAGGGGGTTTCCCAGGTACCACCCCCGCCAGGATATCTCCTCATTCCGCGCCGCCTGCACCGCGTCACGGACCAGGTCCGTGTTCGCCGCCGTGACCAGTGGCAGCAGCCGGTCCGCCTTGGCGCGGCTGTCGGGCCAGCTCGTCGACGCCAGCCGTTTGGCCAGCTTGTTGTCACTGCCGAGTACGTCCTCAAACGATGCCACGGCCCCTCCTGGTTCTGGTTGAGCAAAGACTATCCGTCCTATCTTCCCACACAGAATATGGGGAACGGCGTCGGCAGGACGACAGCGACATCCTAGGCGCGTGAGACGCGGGAGGCCTCCTCCACCTGCTCAGGGGTGGGACGGATACCGGTGTAGAGGGCGAACTGCTCGGCGGCCTGGAGGGCAATGACCTCCGAACCGCGCACCACCGGCTTCCCGGCCGCCTGGGCAGCCCTGATCAGGGGCGTGCACGCCGGGAAGGCCACGACGTCGAACACCGTCCCGGCAGCCTTCACCAGCTCCTCCCCCACAGGCAGGTCGTGCTCAGCCGGACCCCCGGCCATGCCCACCGGGGTGGCGTTGAGCACAAGCCCCACCTCGTCGTCAGACAGATCCGCAGGTGAGGCCGTCCAGGACCATCCGTACCGCTCAGCCAGGGCCGGGCCGGTGACCGGGTTGCGGGCCACCACCGTCCCCGGGCCGAACCCGGCGTCGGTCAGGGCCGCCACGCAGGCCTTGGCCATACCGCCCGCACCGAGCACCGCGCAGGAGGTGCGTGCCACCTGGTGGGTGTCCAGCAGGGTGCGGATGGCAATAAAGTCGGTGTTGTAGGCCACGAGGCGCCCGTCGTCATTGACGATCGTGTTCACCGAGCTAATGGCGCTGGCCGACGGCGTCATCTCGTCCACGAGCGCAATAACGTCCTCCTTCCAGGGCATGGACACGCCGCAGCCACGAATGCCCAGGGCACGCACGCCCCCGATGGCCGCGACAATGTCAGTCGTGGTGAACGCCTTGTAGACGAAGTCGAGCCCCAGGACCTCATAGAGGTGGTTGTGGAAACGGGTGCCGATATTGGTGGGGCGGGCCGAGAGGGAGATACACAGGCGGGTGTCCTTGGAGATATCACGCATGACACTATTCTCTCACAGGCACGCTGCCCAGGTGGGCCAGCGCTACAGGTCCCGGGTGGGCTGGCACCGTAGATCCCGGGTGGGCCAGAGATCCCGGGCGGGCCAGCGCTACAGGTTCCGGGTGGGCGGCGCCCACGGCCTCGGACGACGGCGGGTCAGCAGGGGCGGGCAAGGCCTTGGGCAGGGCCCGGGACCGGCCCGAAGGACCCCAGGACACCGGCAGTCGCCGTACCGGAACGACCGGGGGCAGCCGGGACCGGAGTCGCAACACCCCGACCAGGTAGGGGCGTGCGGGGGACGTCCGCCACGAACTCAACAGCGCACATTAGCCAGCGTGCGGGGCCCTGCCGGGACCGGAGAGTGCCCGGCTAGCCGGGCAGGCGTCGGCCGGGTGCCCGCGGGCTTGAAGCCAGCCGAGTTCATGACTTCAGTCACCACCACCGTGGTGCGGGACACCCCGCCTGACCGCCACTTTCCCGCATGGTCTCATCCAAAGCTGGCGCCGGAAAGGTATCTAGGGAAACATTTTGTGCACAGGGTAACCGATTGCGCAGAAAGCGACCTGGATTGGTTACCTTCTGCGCAAAACGTCACCCTGTGCACAAAATATTCCGCCCTGCACAAAATGTTCCCGTACACCCCCTCGCCCGCACGGCCAGGAGTCCTGGGCCCCGGGCAGGGAGAGGGCCACACAACGCTCCCACGGTAGCCGCCGCCCTGTCAGCCTGGACCCCGGGCAGGGAGAGAGTCACTCCGCCACAAACACCAGCAACGCGGTCGCGGCGACTGGGCCCCGGGCAGGGAGAGGGTCACTCTGCCTGGCTCTCGTCCACGCGACCAGCCCCCCCAGCAGCACCGCGCGGAGCCAGCCCCCCCCAGCAGAGAGCCACCCCTCCCCCAGCAGCTCCACAAGACACCAGTCAGGAAGGCCCCGGGCAAACCATGGATAGCGACCCCACCATTCGCTAGGATGTGAGGTGCACCCTAGAACCATGAGCCACATCAACCAATCCTGACCTGCGCAGACACCGTGTTCCACAGGTCCTTGGACAACCCACCCACCAGAAAGGTCCCCTTATGAATACCCGTCGTCTCATTGCCGCTGCCGGCTCGGCACTGCTTGCCACCTCCCTTCTCGCCTGCTCCTCGGACACGACCACGAGCACGCCCTCAGGCGCGACCACGGCCTCCGAGACCACAGCCTCCGAGACCACGGGCCCCGGCGCCACCACGACGAGCGCGCCCCCGACCACCCCCGCAGCTCCCCCTACCGCGGCCTACGACGCCCCGGCGGACAACCAGGTCGCCCAGCTCCTCACAGTCACCCACATCCCCGCAGGCTGCTCCTACGCGTCGAACACGAAAAGCGACCGCCTGTCATTTGCGACCGTTACCGACCGTGCGGCCTTCGATTCCGTCGAGTCCGTCACCGGGTACACCATCCGTCTGGAGAGCACGATCACCACCGCCGCGGAGGCCATCGCGCAGGAGGCGGCCAGGTACGAGCTGAGCACCGACGTCTTCACCACCACGGGAGAGGCGACGATTGACGGTGAGACCGCACAGACCTACGCGGGCGCATCTGCCCTACCTGACGGCAGCGGATACATTGCCGAGCGGGGCGCCGTCGTCACCCACAACGGGCAGACCTTCCTCGTGGCCGCCCTGGCCATGGGCAAGACCGCCCAGCCGACCCTGAGCGAGGACGAGTTCAAGGACTTCCTCAAGGGCATTGTCTGGGCCGCCTAAGGCCGGCCCCAGGCAACCCCGGCTCCGGCCAGACCCAAGCCGCCCGCCCCGGCCTCAGGGGCTCCCACCAGCTCACCGGCCCTACCAGCTGGCCCCACCAGCCCCAGGGGCTCCTACCAGCTCACCGGCACCGGCGCGCCCTCGCGGTAGCCCGAGGCCGACTGCACCCCCACCACCGCCCGCTGGCGGAAGACCGGGATGGAGTCGGCCCCCGCGTAGGTGAAGGAGGAGCGCACCCCCGCGACAATCTGGTCAATGAGGTCCTCCACGCCCGGACGCCGCGGGTCCAGGTACATGCGCCCCCCGCTGATCCCCTCCTCGAACAGGGCCTTGCGGGCGCGGTCAAAGGCCTGCTCACCCTCCGTGCGCCCCATGACCGCCCGGGTGGAGGCCATTCCGAAGGACTCCTTGTAGGGGCGGCCGTCGGCGTCGGTCTGCAGGTCCCCGGGGGACTCGTGGGTGCCGGCGAACCAGGAGCCGATCATGACGTTGGAGGCCCCCGCGGCCAGGGCCAGGGCGACGTCGCGCGGGTGGCGCACCCCGCCGTCGGCCCACACGTGCGCCCCCAGCCTGGCCGCCTCGGTAGCGCACTCCAGGACGGCTGAGAACTGGGGCCGCCCCACGCCGGTGGCCATGCGGGTGGTGCACATGGCGCCCGGCCCCACCCCCACCTTCACGATCGAGGCGCCCGCCTCGACCAGGTCGCGCACCCCCGCGGCCGTGACCACGTTCCCGGCGACCACCGGCACGTCCGGCCCCAGGGCGGCGCGCACGGCCGAGACCGCGCGCATCATGCGGTCCTGGTGACCGTGGGCGGTGTCCACCACAATGACGTCCACGCCCGCGGTCACGAGGTCGGCGGCCCGCGCGGCGGGGTCACCGTTCATGCCGACGGCGGCCCCCACACGCAGGCGGCCTGAGGCGTCCAGAGCGGGGTGGTAGATCGTGGCGCGCACCGCCCCGGCACGGGTCAGCAGACCCACGAGCCGGCCCTCGGCGTCCACGACAGGGGCCAGGCGACGACGGGCGGCCCTGAGCCGGTTGAAGGCCTCACGGGCGTCAACGCCCTCGGGGAGGGTCAGGAGCTCGGTGGACATGACCGAGCGGACCTGGGTGAAGCGGTCGACGCCGGAGACGTCACCCAGGTCCACCACGCCCACCGGCCGCCCGGAGTCGGGGTCCACCACGATGGCGGCGCCGTGGGACCGCTTGGGGATCAGCCCCATGGCGTAGCCGCAGGTGTGGTGGGGCTTGACGGTCACGGGGGTGTCGTAGACCAGGTGGGAGGCCTTGACCTGGGCCACGGTGTCAATGACGACGTCGACCGGGATGTCCTGGGGGATGACGGCCAGGCCGCCGCGGCGCGCCACGGTCTCGGCCATGCGCTTGCCGGCCACGGCGGTCATATTGGCCACGACCACGGGGATGGTGGTGCCGGTGGCGTCGTCCGTGGTCAGGTCCACGTCCATGCGTGAGCCCACGCCGGAGCGGGAGGGCACCATGAACACGTCGTCGTAGGTGAGGTCAAAGGTGGGCTCGTTGAGAAACTGCACCATGGCAGGGTACCCGCGGCAGCGCCCGCCAGGAGGCATGCTCACCGACCACCTGGGCCCTGCTGCCCCGTGGCACGCCCGCCAGGGGGCACGGGCGGGTACTACGACGACCCCGCCGCAGGGCTGCACAGGGTGTTCTACATCACGATTCTGTGCATCCGCGCGTCACCGTCAGCTGCTTTCACATTTCCCAGCAAGTTCACAGATGATTACGGGGTCTCCTTTCAGGAGAGGGGAGTTACATATGAATCACCACCGGACGGAACTGGTCGTGAGGGTTGGGGAACCCGCTGACCGGCCAGGACCGAGACGTGCGAGGGTCCCAGGGAGCCCAAGCAGTCGCTCTGGCGAAGGAGGACCCCTCCCCTGACATGGGAACCAGGGTCGAGGACCTCATGGACGCAGAGCCCGTGGCTCGGTGCAGAGACCGAGCCACGGGCTCCGTCATACCTACCTCACGCTCACGCCCGCCCCAAGTTGGCTCACCACCGGCTCACGCCGACTCGCACCCGCCCTCACACTGACTCACCGGCACCCAGGAGGCGGCCGCCGCGGCGTTTCGGACGCCGACCGTCCGGGACGCCGCGGCCCCAGCCCGTCCACCACTCGCAGGCGTCCCGTCACAGGACACCCATTACGAGACGCCTGTTACGGGACGCCTGTTACGGGACGTCGCAGACGCCGAAGGCGAAGGAGCGCAGCGGCCCCACGGAGCCGTTGGCAATGTCCTCAATGTCCGGGCGGTCCTTGTTCCCGGTGACGCCGTTGAGCGCGTACTCGGTCCCGTCCGGGGCGGTAAAGAACAGGGTGGGGTCACCGTCGGCGTCCTTGGTGCAGCCAATGGTGCCGCGGTCCACGTTCAGGGTCCAGGTGTGGCCGAAGTCGGCGGCCGTGACCGGGGCGGGGTTGGAGGTCGGGGTGACGTTGAAGGTGGGTCCGCTGGCGGGGTACTGCTGGGAGCGCATGTGCATGCACCCCAGGACGCCGCTGACAATGACGATCCCCCCGACGCCGAGGGCGATCCGGGTTCGTGCTGGTCTGCTGATCATGATCTCTCCTTGTTGACTGTCAGGGCCATGTAGCCGTCCTCGAGGCTGGGCTCGACCGGCTGCGTGCCGTCGGGCGGGACGTCGGAGACGAGCCGGTAGCGGGTGCCCTCGGGGGTGGATGTCGCGTTGACCACCACCAGGTCGCCCGACGGCATGGTGCCCAGCGGGCCGGTCAGCCAGGTCCGTCCCCGGGCGACGTCAATGAGGCCGCTGGTCGGCCCGTCGTACCGGGTGCGCCCGTGCCCCAGCACGAAGACGTAGGGGCAGGTCTGGGCCACGTCGTCGAGGATGTGCGTGGACAGGACCACGGTGCGGTCCGCGCCCAGCCCCGCCAGGAGGGAGCGGAAGCGCATGCGCTCCTCCGGGTCGAGGCCGGCCGTGGGCTCATCGACGACCACCAGCCGGGGATCGCCCATGAGGGCCTGGGCGATCCCCACCCGACGGCGCATCCCGCCCGAGAACCCGCCAATGCGCCGGTCCCTGACCTCGACCAGGCCCACCCGGGCCACCAGCTCACCGGCCTGCCGACGGCGCTCGGCCCGGCTGTCCAGCCCCTTGAGGACGCCCACGTAGTCGAGGAACTCCAGGGGCGTGAGGCTGGGGTAGGGCTCAATATGCTGCGGGAGGTAGCCGAGCACCCGCTTGACCGCCCGGCGACCCGCGGGGTCGGCCAGGTCCTGGCCGTCAATGTGCACTGAGCCGCGGGTGGGCTGGATAATGCCGCACAGGATGCGCATGAGCGTGGTCTTACTGGCGCCGTTGGAGCCGAGCAGTCCGATCATCCCGGTGGGCAGGTCAATGGTGACGTCGTCCAGGGCCGCCGGCCTCCCCCGGAAGTCCTTGGTGACGTGGCTGATGGAGATGTACACGAAAAGGCTTCCTCTCAGTTGCTCGTGTGGTCTGGGGGGCGGGTCCGGGGCCTTACCCGGGCCGGGCCCTCGCCCCGGGGCCCTCCGGCCGCGTCTGGTGGAGGAGGTCAGGGCCGTCCGGGCCCTGGCCTCGGATACCTGGCCTCGGGGCGGTGGCCCCGGACACCTGGCCCCGGGGCCCTCAACGGCGTGAGCGCCCGGCCAGCCGCGAGCCGACCACCAGGCAGGTAAGGACCAGGGCGAGCTGCCACAGCAGGGACACGGCGGCCACGACCGGCCCCGGGGCGGTGGCCAGCGGCCCGTTAACCCAGAAGAAGCGGGGTGAGACCAGGGAGGCGAAGCCCTCTCCGACGACCCCCAGGACGGTGCCCGTGACGCCGGGAACCGGTATGGTCGGGGTCGTCATGGTCAGGTAGAGCCAGGTCAGGACGGCGACCACCCGGGCGAGCGCCTGCGGCAGCACGGAGCCAGCCAGGGCGGAGACCGCCAGGGCGCACAGCACCGTCGGCACCTCCATGGCCACCGCCACCAGGAGGGCGGCCGGCAGGCCCGTCCAGCTGCCGCCGACCGTCTGCACCAGCCCCACGCCCACCAGGACCACCAGGGGCGGGACCATGACCACGGCAAAGGTCCCCAGCACCCGCGCCGCCCCCAGCGTCGTGGTCCCCACCGGGGTGGAGAGCTCCAGCTCGTCCACCCCCAGGCGGGCGGGTGCCACCAGGAGCCCGGTGAAGGCCGCCGCGTAGGCGATACCGACGAGGGTACCCATGACCCGCGCCACAAAGACCAGGTCATCTATGCCCCCGGTGCCCGGCGCGGCGGGCGCGTCCACGCTCAGCAGGACGGCGAGCAGGGTCAGGGGCACGGTGGCGTACCACAGCGACCTCTGCCGACGGGCGGTCCGGGCGTGGACGCGCACGAGCTCCCCGAACCGCACGGCCCCTGAGTACCTCACGCTCATGACGCCCCCGCCTCGGCGGCCCCGATGCTGTGCCCGGCGTCGCCGAGCCGTCGCCAGGCGACCACCGCGAGCGCCACCGCGCCCACCAGCGGCAGCCCGCGTCGCATGGGCAGCGGCTGGACGTAGGAGTCCCACACCAGGACCAGGAGCCACGCGCTTATGACTGTAATCACAGTGGACGACGCCGTGCCACCAGCTGCCGCGGCGAGGGCCACGGAGGCCAGGACGAGCACCGCACCGACCGGGACGACCAGGGTGACCCACCCCTCGTCATGGGGCCAGATCCCGGCCAGGTGCAGGGGCGCGAACATGACCAGGGCGCCAACCGCTCCGGAGGTGGTGACCAGGGCGGCACGGACCACCTGGACCAGGCGGAACGTCGTCGGCGTCGACTCGTGCAGCTCCACCAGCGGGTCGCCAGTGAGCGCGGCCGCCAGCGCGGCGCCCGAGCACAGCACGAGGACCTGCTCCAGGCCCATGACCAGGAGCACGGCCTGGCTGGGTGACCAGGCGGCCGCCGCCCACCTGCCTGAGGCCGCCCCGACGGCGCCCGCTGTGAGCGGGACGACCAGGGCTACGCCGGTCTGGCGCAGCTGCGCCATTATGAGCGGGAGCGTCACGGTGCCTCCTGATGGGTTGGTGTCACCCTGTAGGTAGCCGGTGGGCCCTCTCCGGTTCACACAGCTACTGTGGCGAAGGCCACTTCCAGCGTGCTCGGTAGCCGCGTCCACGGACCTGGGCGCGCCCGGAGCGCTCCTGGGGACGCCCGACGCAGGTCGTGCCTACGGCTGCTGGCAGGCACGCAGCACGGGTGCGCGGTTCGGTACGCGGCGCGGCGCGGCTCAGTGCGGTGCTGCACGGCGCGGCGTGTCACCGGGGCACGGCCCAGTGCGGCCCATCGGGGCACAACACAGCCCGGCTCACCGGGGCGCACGGGCGGTGAGCGCGTGGCGCGCCGAGAGGGAGACGGCCAGGACCAGGACCAGGCCCAGGACCGGAGCCCCCGACAGAGTGAGGACCTGGTGCAGGACCTCGGTGAGGGCCCCCAGCCGTACCACTGAGACCGCTGGTCTGGCGATGGGGGCCAGGACCAGCCCCACCACCACCCCCACCCAGGGGGCCGTCCAGATGGCCAGGAAGGCCACCACCCCGGCCACGCACGTCATGGGGACCAGCCAACCTGTGAGCAGCGCGCCCACCGGTCCGACCGGTGCCCACACGGACACCACCGCGCTGGCCACCACCCCGGTGGCCGCGTCGAGGGCGAGCACCGCCGCCACCCGGGCGAGCACCACGGCCTGCGGCCCCAGGGGGGTGGCCAGGCACACGGCGTCCTCACGCACCCGTGACAGCGCCGTCGTCACCGTCAGGGTGACCCCGTGGAGCATGAGGGTGGAGAACCCCGCCACCGCGACGTCGGCCCCCACGCCCACGGCGCACAGGCGCGCCAGGAGCGCTGCCGCCGACGCCGTCAGGAGCGCCAGCGGCACCACCAGCCAGGGGACGACCCTGAGCTGGGCCCGTGCCAGGGCCCAGGCCAGAGCGAGGCTGCGTCGAGCCGTCCAGCGGCGGGCGTCCAGGGTGGGTGCGGCGGTCAGCCGACGGCGCACCGTCTCAAGGTCCGGCCCCTGGCCGCCGAGCTCGTTCTCCCACCGGAGCAGGGCCTCCCGCAGGGCCTCGTTCCCGGGGCGCCCCACGCCCCGGTCCATACCGTTGTCAGGCACTGTCCCTCCTCAGTACGTCCTTGAGCAGCCGTCGTGCCCGCGACACCCGGCTCTTGACGGTCCCCACCGGGACCCCCAGGGCCTGGGCGATCTCGCTGTAGGGCAGCTCGTGCAGCCAGGCCAGGCTGACCACCTCGACCAGGTCCGGGGGCAGGGACCTGAGCGCCTCCAGGAGCTCCTCGACACCGGCCGTCTCCAGGACCTGGTCGTCCGGGCCGACGGTATCGTCCACGAGGCCCTCGACCTGGGTGTCCAGCGGCACGGCGGGCAGCACCCGGCGACGGCCCCGTGACCAGGCCTGACGCTTGGCGATCCCCAGCAGCCAGGTCAGGACCCGGCTGTCCCCCCGGAAGGCACGGGCCGACCTCCAGCAGCCGAGCCACACGTCGGCACTGACCTCCTCGGCCGTCCCCCGGTCCGCCACCCGGGTGGTCACGAAGGCGAGGACGGTCGCCGCGTAGCGCCGGTGCAGCTCGGCCAGGGCGCGCTCGTCGCCCTGACCGACGGCCGCCAGGAGCGCGGTGTCGGGCATGGTCTCCACCTCGGGGCTCACCGAGACGCGGCTCCTTCCCTGTTTCCGGGCAACGGTGGTGGCCGTTCCTGGGCGACGGCGGTGGCCGCCGGCCGCAGGCACGTCCTGCTACCCGGTTCGTAGCCGCCCAGGGCCCAGCGGTTCACGGGCGGGCCGCTCCAGGATGTGAGCGCACCCACAGTCCGGCAGGCGCCGGGGACCAGGGCGCCCAGGCCGGGATCGTACACGTCCACCTGGCGCCGCAGAGCTGGCACCACCTGCGCCCTGGAGCAGGTGACTACGTCCAGGGCCCGCCAGTAGACGCCCTGGGCTAGCGCACCCCGGAGCGGAGGCGACTACGCGCATGGCGGCCAGGTGGCGCAGCACGAGCTGTCTGCGCCCCGAGACGGGAGCGACGACCTCATCCGCGGTGACGAGCTGTCTGCGCCCCGGGGCGGGAGGCGGCTACCCTGGTGACGTGCCTGAGCTCCTGACACCTGTCGTCGACGTCCTGGTCCAGGCGCCCGTCCTGACCGTCTTCCTGGTCATCGGGCTGGGTACCGCGCTGGGCCAGATACCCTTCGGCCCCATCCGCTTCGGTGCGGCCGGGGCGCTGTTCGTGGGCCTGGCCGTCGGCGCCCTGGACCCCCGGCTCGGCGCGGACCTGGGGCTCCTGCGCAGTCTGGGGCTGGGGCTGTTCTGCTACACGGTGGGCGTCGGGGCAGGCAATACCTTCTTCCGCGACCTGCGCCGCCAGCTGCCCCTCATGAGTCTGTGCGTGGTGGCGCTGGTGGCCGCGGGCCTGGCCGGGGCCGGCTTCTCCCGCCTGACCGGCCTGACCCCGGCCACCGACGCGGGCGCCTACGCCGGGGCCCTGACCTCCCCGGTCCTGGACGCGGCCATTGAGGCGGCCGGCAACCAGGAGCCCGCCGTCGGCTACGCCCTGGCCTACCCGGTGGGGGTGGCGGTGGCGATCCTGGTGGTGGCCGTGGTGGTGGGGCGCTCCTGGCCGGCGCGCCGCGACCCGCGCCCAGCCAGCGCCGACGGCATCACCGCCACGAGCGTGCTGCTGCTGACCCGGGTCAGGCTCGACCAGATGGAGGCCTTCCAGCGGGCACGTATCCGCATCTCCTACCTGGAGCGCGACGGCGTCACCCGGGTGGCCCACCCCGGTGAGGAGCTGCTGCCCGGGGACAAGGTCGTGGTGGTGGGGGCGCCGCAGGCCGTGGCCGACGCCGTCCAGGAGCTGGGCTCGGGGCTGGACTCCTGCCTGGCCAAGGACCGCACGCAGGTGGACTACCGTCGCCTGACCGTCTCCAGCCTGCGTGTGGCAGGGCGGACCGTGGGCGAGGTGGACATGCCCGGACGCTTCCAGGGGGTCGCCACGCGCGTGCGCCGTGGTGACCTGGACCTGCTGGCCCGTGAGGACCTGGTCCTGGAGCTGGGCGACCGGGTCCTGGCGGTGGTCCCCTCGGACAGGCTGGAGGAGGCCGCCGACTACTTCGGGGACTCGGAGCGCTCCATCGCCCAGATCGACGCCTTCAGCGTGGGCGTGGGGATGGCCCTGGGGGTCCTGGCGGGGCTGGTGCCCGTCCCCCTGCCCGGCGGGATCACGCTACGGCTGGGGGTGGCCGCCGGGCCGCTGGTGGTGGGCATGGTCCTGGGACGGGTGGGGCGCACCGGGCCCTTCGTGTGGGGGCTCCCCCACGCGGCCAACACCACCATCCGGCAGCTGGGGCTGCTGTTCTTCCTGGCCGCCATCGGCCTGGCCAGCGGGCCGGACTTCGCGGCGTCGGCCTTCTCCCTCACCGGGGTGGCGGTGGGTGCGCTGGCGGCCCTCATCGTGGGGGTCAACGCGGTGGTCCTGCTGGCGGGGGCGCGCTGGGCCGGGGTGAGCGCGCCCCGGGCCGCCGGGGGCCTAGCCGGGCTCGTGGGGCAGCCCGCCATCCTGGCCTTCGCCCTGTCCAGGTGCGACGACGAGCGGGTGGAGGCCGGGTACGCCACCCTCTTCGCCCTGGCGATCGTGGTCAAGATCATTATGGTGCAGGTGCTCGTGGCAGTGTAGGCCGGTAACCACCCCACACGCCCCCTGCCCGCGAGAACGGTACTTATTCGCCGCGAGAACGGTACTTGTTCATCGCGAGAACGGTACTTATTGCTCGTGAGAACGGGCAGCGCCCAGGGCGTCCATCGTATCCGCTGACACCGGGAGGATCCCTGGCGAGGAAGAGCAGGACGCTGAGCGGGGCGGCCTCGCGAAGGTGCCGGGAGGGCCTCAGGGCCGACCTAACCCGCACCAGCCCCGAACAGGCCCCGCCCCCAAGGTGCCGGGAGAATCCCCCCTGGGGGGCCGCCCCGCCGATCCGGCTGGTCACTTTGACCGAAGGTGCCGGGAGAATCCATGCGGTCTACGCGGTTCGTCGCATGAACTCTCGCCCACTACGCACTGCTCGCCACCCCCGGCACCTGGTTCTGTCGCAATCCGAGGATCAGAACGGAGGGCACTTTCAGCCCCATCGGGCTCCAGGCCCCTGACCTGCGCATACACCGGGCCATCCGAGCCCGAGACGGTGTGGGACCGGCCCTGATCCTCAGATTGCGACACGGACCCGGGCACCCGCCGTGAATAAACTCGCCCGGCACCACCACCGCGTCCAGCTAGAGCCCGCACTCCCACCTAAGCGGGCCCGGGATGGTTGTCGGCCCCGAGCCCGGTGACATCCTCCACATCCTCCCACCTAAGCGGGCCCGGGGTCTGGTGGCGGCGAGGTCAATGCCAGCGAC
>ERZ772764.291-NODE-291-length-37047-cov-25.579071_pt1 | contig 37047 bp, 30 predicted proteins | sample MGYA00512163_ERZ772764 | MGnify/ENA primary metagenome ERZ772764 (study PRJEB29015, sample SAMEA2737903) | human oral metagenome | biome: human oral; feature: human-associated habitat; material: dental | place: China | collected 2094 ... | reverse complement strand
TTCTTCGCAAGAAAGAGGAGTTGGCAGATTATTTTAAAGATCAAAAAGAAGATATTTTCGACTATATTCCACCACAAAAAACCAACCAGATTTTCACTCCTAAACGGGTAGTGAAGAGAATGGTAGATGATCTTGAGAAAGAAAACCCAGGAATCTTCGATGACCCATCTAAGACATTTATTGATTTGTACATGAAGTCAGGTCTCTATATTGCTGAACTTGTAAAGCGACTATATAATAGCGAAGGCTTGAAAGATGCCTTTCCAAATTCTGAAGAACGCTTAAAACATATCCTAGAAAATCAAGTTTATGGATTTGCGCCTTCAGAAATTATCTATAACATTTCCACTAATTTTATCTTTGGAAATCTCTCCCAAGACATCAGTAGAAAAAACTTTGTTTTAGAAGATACCATTCCAGCTGCCAAAGAAGGTAGGATTCAGGAATTGGTAGATAAATATTTTGGATAGAATAGTTGTTGATTGTATCTAAAACATGAAGTGAATTGAAAAAGAGGTCAAGTTTTAACTTGACCTCTAATTCTAAAAAAATAATTCAAGTAAAGGATTTAGTTCTGTACATTTCAGATTAAGTCCTTTTAGATTAATCTGAATTCTTCTTTTGTGGTTCAGAATTCAGAATTTCAATAGCAAAATCATCATATTTTTTAATTAGTATATCTGATAAATCAGGAGAATTCTCTGAGTGAGTTTTGGGGTAAATTATAGTAAGATTAAATCTATTTTCTTGAGAGATCATATCAATGGTTCGCTGACATAAGTGACATGGTTTCCTAGCTATAATTAGTTCAAGTGTAGGATTATTCTTCCAAATAATCCCTTCTTTTTCTGATAATTTTTTAATATTACTAATCAATTTTCTTTCACAGCATGTAAACATTCGATTATTGGCATTTATATCTTTTTTTGAAATATTTGTTTTTCTTAAATATTTTTTATAATCTTCAAACTCTTTGTATGTAATATTATTGCTTAATTTGTGGAAAAGCAAGGTCTCCTTTTTAAGAAAATATTGTGTTTCTTGAGGAATCTTAACATACTCATATTTTCTAGGGATTGATAGTTCATTGATAATTTCAATAATTTTTTGTGATTTTTGTTTAACATCTAATCCGTTAATTGCTATATATTTGTGATTATTCCATGAAGCGGATGCAACGCAGTTAACCTTGTTCTCATAAAAAGTTTTTAATTTTTCATCCTGATTTATTTTTTCTGAGAATTTATCTATCGTAGTTTTTAGTGAAGATAAATTAGCAAAACTTGAATATACATCATCAGGGACTGACTTGCTTTGTTTAAACTCTAACAAACAAAGTTGAAACCTATTGATTAGATTAGCCAAAAAAGTATTAATATCATCGCTAATAAAAGTCAAACCTACTAATATTTTTAAATATTCTCTATAACTGTAACGAGAATCAAATAAACTTAAATTATTATTAATATCAGTGAGAATATCTTTATCAGATTCGTTATCATCGCTAAAATTTAGAAGATCTCTATAAAGATAAATTAAGATTAATACTTTTAAGGGGTATTCATTTTTTTTTACTCTTGAAAAAATATAATTCCAAATTTCTGATACACTTTCAAAAGGTTGAAAATTTACTATAATTTCTTTTTTCTTACGATTATTCTTTATTAGATATCCTAAATAATTTTTTAATTCAGTTTGATAGAGATACTTTAGGAATAGAAGAAATCTATGATAATCTGAAATTCTTTTTAAGGTAAGTATTATATCTGGATCTTCTTTTTCAGATTTTTCAAGCTTATTTACCGATTCTATGAAGTAGAAATCGCTAATAATTCTTAAAAAGTTATAGTTTATATCTTCAATTATACTAGTTTCAATTCTTACAGATTTCTCATTTCCTTGAAACTCCCAAGGTGATTTAAGTTGTTCTAAACTTTTTTTTAATATGTCTATCTCGCTAAAATCGTTTGTATTTTTTACCATATTTTTTCCTTTTTTATCAAGATTTATATAAATAGTCGGAGACTTATTTTATAATCACAAAAAATAAGAGATTTGTTGAGTGGATTTGTGATAGATTACTAGAAAATGTTTTGTTATTATAGTTAGTCTATCACAGAATCGTTTGATTTTCTAGTCCAATAAAATATATTGGTGAATCCTTTCTACGTGATGTAGAATAGTTATCTATCGAAACATTTTTATTGTTTATTTACTATTGAAGATTCTAAGAAGAGTATAGAGAACTTATCTAAATAGTTGAAGCTTAATAATTAGAAAATAAATTTACTTTATATGATATAATCATTATATAGAATCAAAAAAGTAGTAAACAAAGGATGTAATGTGTGAATATGGGTAAATTAGAAAAGTATGAATTAACAATATCTAGTAATGAGATTAAGTCAACGGATAGTCGATTTACAATGGATGATTTAAGCTTGGGAGACAATTATGAATTTTTAGATGTGTTCTTTATAAATTCAAATGATGAAATAATTAGAAGAAATAAAAAAAGAGAGAAAGAAACAAGTCTAATCAAGTTTTACCTCGTCTAGCATGTCAAATATTCGAAAAAAAAATATTGGAACTTTCAAAAAAGGATAGAGAAAATTTTCCGGTGTGTCAATATAATCCATCTAGTCCGATGATTAGAGGCATATTTTCTAGTGAATCTGAATTCAAAAGGAAAAGAAATACAATTGAACATGTTGGCTGTCATTGTGAGGACGGCTCTACTCTAGTTTTTTACTGTTGGAACATATTTTCAACTCTCATATTTGTAAAGGAATGTTTGAAGAGATTTGGGACTGAAGGTGATAAATTTATTTTAGTTTATAAAGACAAAGACGGGGAGAATGAAGCTATGGAGTCTAATTCGCAAACAATGGCTATAGAGGAACATATAAGGAGTTATTCAGAACTTTTATTATCTTCAAAAAATATAGTATTTCGAGGAGCACCAGGAACTGGTAAAACCTACCTTTCTAAACAGATTGCAGCAAATATTGTTTCTAATGGTAGAACTAGTGATATTAATAACCTTTCACAGAATGAAATCAATCAAATTGATTTTGTTCAATTTCATCCTTCATATGATTACACTGATTTTATTGAAGGATTTCGTCCTTCAGAGGCAGAGAATAATCAAATTGGTTTTACTCTAAAGCCTGGAAAATTTAAAGAATTTATCGAAAAAGCCCAAAAATTTGAAACTGCAGATCGTCAAGATAACTTTGCTCAGGCATGGGGAAAATTTTTTGAAGCAGTTACTGAAGCGATGGAAACTTCACAAGGGTATAATGAGTTAAAAACATTGACTGGTAAGCCAATGGGGAATATAGTTTCTTATGATAACAACGGTGTACAAGGCATCTTCAAAAAAGATACCACACAATATCTTAATTATAATCAAATATATAATGTTTATAGAGGTTTACCAGGTGTTCCAGAAGGGGGATTTGACAATTATAGAAAAGCAGTTGTTAAACACTTGAAAGAAAAGTTTGGACTTGAAGATTATATTGTTGGTGAAGTTAAGAACGATAAAGATAAGTTTGTCTTTATCATTGACGAGATAAACCGTGGTGAAATTTCAAAGATTTTTGGAGAACTCTTCTTTTCTATAGATCCAGACTATCGTGGAATTAAAGGAGCAGTAAGCACACCTTATAATTCTGAGGAAAAGTTATATATACCTGAAAATGTTTATATTATAGGAACAATGAATGATATAGACCGTTCAGTTGAAACATTTGATTTTGCAATGAGACGTAGATTTACTTTTGTGGAAATTACAGCAGATAATTCTGCTCAAAATATGGGTCTTAATGAAGAAACAAAAGAAATAATGCATCGATTGAATAATGCAATTGTTGATGAAGGACATTTAACTCAAGATTATCAGATTGGTGCTAGTTATTTTAAGAATCTTGATGAAGGAACACTATCAATAAAAGATCTTTGGGATTATAAGTTAAAACCACTATTAAATGATTATTTCCGTGGTGAAAGATTAGCTAATGATAAGATGAGAGCCTTGGAAAACGCTTATTTTGGAACTAGTGAGGACTAGTTTATGCTTAAAATAAGTGATAACGCAGAGATTGAACAAAATAATGTAGGCTATTCGATTATTAATGAACTAGCAAATAAATCTTTGTCTACTTTAGATCAGGAAAGATTTATAATTTTTCCACCATTACTAAAGGATTCTGATGATTTGGATGAGGATAATTGCATATTTAAGACGTTTAATGGTAAAACTAGGACCTGTAATATAGTAGGATTTTTGAGCGATGGCGAGAATGAAATCCATATTCAAAGTCGGTTTTTTGAATCGCAAGATGAGGATTATTTTTTAAATTATATGTTACAAAAAGTGCTTCACTATAATGTAACAATTAATGAAATTTCATCATCTGATAATCATTCTTATTATGATCTTTTAGTGTATTTATTTCCTTATTATTTAGAGGAGGCTATGAGAAAAGGTTTTTATAAGGAATATGTTTATCATTCCTATAATGATAGTAATGTTCGAGGTCAGTTGGATATTAACAGACACATTAGACAGAATGTACCTTTTGTTGGAAATGTTACATACAATATTCGGGAGTATTCATTCGACAATAAATTAAATCAATTGATTCGACATACCATTGAAAAAATTGAAGTTACAAGACCTTTTTTATTAAATGAAAGTTCAACTATTCGAAATAATGTAAAAAGGATAAAAGAGTTAACTCCAAGTTATTCTCATTATGATTTAGAAGATGTGTTATTTGAGAATAAATTTAATACTATAAAACATGGATTCTACGAAGAATACACTCAGTTGCAGACTCTATGCCTTCAAATATTGACTGATGAAATGATTGGATTCGGAGCTAACGACCAGAAAGTACGTGGAATCATTATAGATATTGCTTGGTTGTGGGAAGAGTATCTAAACTTATTAATAAAAGATCACTTTTATCATCCTCAAAATAAAGTAGGTACTATGCCTCATTATTATTTTAATAATAGTAACGGAAAAATTTATCCAGACTTCATAGGAAAAATACCAGATAATCGAGTAGTTGCAGATGCAAAATATAAACCTCAAAATAATATTAAAAACAGCGACTATTCTCAGATTTTATCCTACATGTTTCGATTTGATTGTAAACAAGCGTATTTCTTGCATCCTTCATTAGAGGAACATCATAAAATACTCTATCTGATGGAAGGAGTAGCTGCTGAAGCACCTCCTACAAAAAGGATAGATGTACGAGTAGAAAAGATTGGGCTCAAAATTCCAAAAGCTTCAAGATACGAAGAATTTGTGGATAGAATAAAAAAGAGCGAAAAACAATTTTTGGATAAATTAAATCTTTGATTACTCAGCGTATATACTCACAGTTTGGTTTTACTATCAAAAATAATAAGGATAAGATTATTAACAGAAAAGAGTTTTTATCAGGGAGACTATAGAAGTAGTTTTAAGAAAACGAAAATTTAATATAAAAAAACCTCACCAGAAAAATTCTGGTGGGGCTTTTGGTGGGGAACCAATCAATTTTGATTTATTTTTAACCTTTTATAATAACCGAAAGTGCTGTTAAAACAACCATTTCACTTCAAATCATGTTTATAAATCATTCCCACTCAGTAATTGAATGATTCACACAATACCTAGTAAAATCAATATTAATGGGGAATATATTGTTATAAAAGGCAGGGAAAGTGGCAGGAATGTGTCAAAATTGGGTGTATCTATAATTGACTATGATAAGTGGGATGAGTTATTTATCTACGTTGTAAAAAATACATGACAAAAAAAAGAGGTAAGCGATGAAAATAGGATACATTAGAGCATCAACTAAAGATCAAAACCTAGCTAGGCAGATTGAAATGATGAAACAAAAGGGCATTAATAAGGTATTCAGTGAAAAAGTAAGCGGTAAAGATATGAACCGTAAAGAACTGAAAGCTCTGTTAAAGTTTGCAAGGGAAGGAGATGAAATTATAGTATCTTCTCTCGATAGATTAGGTAGAGACTATCAAGATATAAAAGAGATTGTGAGACAATTACAACAAAGGTGCATCAAGCTAACTATAATTGATGCGCCTTTTTTAAATTTTAATACAGGAAACAATACACTGGACACTGCTATGTTTGATATGTTTCTATCATTGTTAGGTTATATAGCGCAAAATGAACGTGAAAAAATCTTAGAAAGACAGCGCCAAGGTATTAAGCTAGCTAAACAGCGTGGTGTTTATAAAGGGCGTCCTATACAGTATCATGAACGCGCTAAAAATGCCAAAGACAGATTAATCTATCACAATGTTAAACGAATGCTTGAAGAGCATCTTCCAGTTACACAAATTGCCAAGGAAAACGGGATCTCTAGACAGACGGTATATATTATTCGAAAAAGGCTTAAATGACGGAATGCTTCCGAATTGTGGAGTCCTGACTGATTCTCTGATTTTGTCTAGGTCATTTGACAGTTGATTTGTCCTGAAAAGGATAGTTAAATTTATTGTAGAGGAGAATATTAATAATGGCGTTAGAACAAACACAACCTAGTGATTGGAATAAGATTTATATGGAGTTAGCTGCATTGATTGGAAAAGAAAATGCTATGCTTTTGTACACCCATTATAGAGGAGCATATATTAATTTCCCCATGAGGTTATTATCAAAGGAGGGATTACAGAGAATAGTGTGTGCAGAATTTAACGGAAATAATTCAGGAGAAATTGCAAAAAAATATGGCTATTCAGTTAGACATATTAATAGAGTTGCACAAGAAAAAAATCACATTAAATAAGTTAAGGAGATTAATAAATGTATTGTAGAACATGCGGAAAAGAAGTAAATCAAAATGCAGAATTTTGTTTAAACTGTGGAGTAAATCCACAGAGCGGCAATGCTCACTGTCATAACTGTGGAGTAAATACAAATCCAGAACAAGTTGTTTGTTTAGCCTGCGGAGTCAATCTTGAACAAAGGAATGAATCAAATGGTTACAACAGTGCAGAAAGCTCTAAAGCTTTCTGCAAAAGTTGTGGAAGTAAAGTTAATGAGAAAGCTGAGATATGTATGACTTGTGGTATTAATCCATTAAATGGTCATAATTATTGTCAAAATTGTGGAGCTCCAACCAAAGCTGAACAAGAAATTTGTACTTCATGTGGTGTAAGAGTCAGCGGTATGAGAGTTAATAGTAGAGCAAGAAGTAGAGAATCATTTGGCTCTACTATGGGAACTTTCTCATATGGATCATACTCCGAATACTATCAAAATGAATTTTCTGCTATAGAAAGAAGTAATGAAGAATATCAAGGAAAGTTTAATTGGTTGGCATTTTTGTTCACACCAATTTGGTTACTTACAAAAGGTATGTGGCAACTAGTGTTAATAGTGTCTGCCATTTATTTCTTTCCCCTTGTTGGAGTCCTGGTTGCTCTAGTTTTTTGTTTCTTAATTGGACGTAAGGCGAACTATCTATACTATAGAAAAGAGAAATATGGAGAGCAATTACCGAAAGATTGGAGTATATTCTTCGATTTTATTAATCAGAAATAGTAGAACACAATTCTAACAATAAAAAGACATAGTACTCTTTTTGAAAGGGTGCTGTGTCTTTTTTATTTACTGTTAAAAATATAGGAGAGCACTGAATTGAAACATATAGAGAAAGTTAAAGAGATATTGCAACACTTAGCCTACCCTATCGATTACTCACAGATAGTAAGCGAAAGCTATGAATTACTTGTATCTGAATTAGATAGAAGTTTATTACCTGTCGATTACGATAAATTTTTGAAAGTTGACATAGTGAGAGTGTATTATTATGTTTATAACGAAGAAATTGTATATATAATTACTGACATTAAAAATGATATACCGATTATAACTGGATTATTAGTTGATAATAAATTACAAGTATATATTATAGATTAGGAGAAGTAAGTATGTTTTGGCAAAAAATCGTACTAAATATTATTATATTGGTAGCAACCTCATACCTTAATGAATTTCAGCAAGATAGAAATGATAAAAAGAAGGCATATAATGGCAAAAAAACATTCAAGCGTTAACATCAAAATAGAAATTGTGGAGTCAAGTAATAAACAACATCGATACGTTCTTAGCAAACAATGGAATGATAAACCTATGGTTACAGTCCTAACTTTATATCCTAGTTCTAGTAATTTGGTAGGGGATGATATGACCATGCTGTTGATTACAAAAAATGTCTATAAGTTAGGATATGGTGGATTCTATAGTGTTAACCTATTTTCTAAATACAATATTGATAAGAAAAACTATTTGAAAGCAACTAATGTTGATAATGATTACCATATAGTAGAATGTGTGAAAAATTCTAGTGAGGTAATATTTGCTTGCGGTTCGTTACCTTTTAAAAATAAACAAGTAGCACACCGCCTTAATGAATTATATAAGTTACTTTTAAATAATAAATTAGATGATAAAATATCATATTTAACGGATGAACAACAAGAATTATGTTTTCATCCATTGGCTAATCAAGTAAGAAAAAAATGGTATAATATTAATAAAAAAAGGAGTAATCTAGAAGATGAACAATGATGAAAATATAACTATAAGAGACCTAAAAGAAAATATCTTTTATGTACACAAACTTTCAACTACGCTTATGGATGATAATTCTCAAGAGAAAGCAGTAAGAAAAGTGCGAGTAGGTATAATGGATAATATAAATAAGTATTTTTACCGTAGATTACTAGCTTGTATAATCATATTGAACCATTCTCGAGAATTTCAAGAAAAGCATTCAGGGATTTTTGAAGAAATAATTAAGGAGCTTGATTATCCTGACATCACTAATAATTTACAAAATATAGACGACTATATAAATTCAAAAAGTATAGACGACTATATAAATTCAAACAGAAGAAAGCTAGATGCCATAGATATTTCTAGTAAGCCAGTCACTTATCTTTTGTTTTTCCTTATTTCATTCTATAACTTAAATGATTTATTAAGGGATTTTCATAAAATATTCAATCGGACTTTCTCATACGAAAAACAAGTATTTGACCCTCAAAATTGGGATAGTTTAATAAAAGATGACTTCTTATTAGGTATGCTTATTTTTGGTCTTGACGAATTGGAATTATGCGAGACATCTAAAGAATATTTTGAGTCTCTTCAAGATAGATACATAGAAAAACAAAAGTTTTACCATCAAGTGATTGAAAACAACAATCTAAAGGTTACTTCTAAGTTATATAGGAGTATTAATGCGGATGACTTTTTGATTGAAGATGGTGATAGAATAATATTAGAAGGGAACGAATTATTTACTTACTTAAAAAATATGACACCAAAAGAGAAAACACAAACTGAAGCATTAATATTAAGTTTATTTGTGTTCCAAGTTTCACCTGAACTCTACCAGACAATAAAAGAGATAACAATCCAAGGAGAGAATTTCTCGTCTGATGACGAAGAATCTTTATGTAAAGCTCTTAATAATTCAAGAAGACCTGGTCTCAATGATTTAATTGAATATCAAAAAATTCAATCTTTGGAAAAAATATATCGATATATAGATGAGGAAATTGCTACTACCTTTGCAGATAAAGACATAGCCTGTAAATTAAAACCCTTTTTTCCAATAACATAAAATTCCACAATTGTCAATACCAGCTCATTTGAGTTGGGTTTTTCTTTTATTTGAGATACATCATAAAATATATACATCTTGCGCAAGAGAAAAATAAAAAGAAGGATTTTTTAAATATGAATAATATTTCTATCAATAATTTAGTGTGGCAAGTGTGTCAAAATGAAATATCAAATGATGCAATTGTTTCAGAAGTAGGACGAACTTTAAGAGTATTATACAATTATGGTATTCAAAAAATTAATCTGCGTTTTTTAGGTAAAAAAGCACCTAGAAATCAAGTGTGCCGAATTGCTGATTTTGATGTATCTACGGGTGTCTCAAGTGATACAAATTATGCTTACTATACTACCTTTAATGAGATTCATGATCATTGCGAGATGGGAAGTAGGGCGATTAGGGATAGTGATATTTCTTCGTACCGATTTATGTTGATAGACATTGATCCTGAGCGTCCAAGCGGAACGTGTGCTACAAAGGAAGAAAAGCAATCTGCCATAACTGTTGCTGATAATATTCTTCAATGGCTTCAAGTTAATGGAATCACAATGGAGCATATAATTGTTGCGGATTCAGGAAATGGCATTCACTTACTAATATCCTTAAATTTTCTCTCATCAGATAAGACTAAAGATAAAATTAAATTAGGATTAAACTTACTGGATCAAAAATTTTCAAATGAACAGTCTAAAATTGACGTTACGGTATATAATCCTAGTCGAATTACTCGCTTATACGGAACATTGAATTGTAAGGGGGATAATACTTCTGATAGACCGTACCGTCAAAGTAGATTACTTTATGTTCCTAATAAGATATCCGACGGTTTAACAGAAGAAAATTTAAATACATTAATTTCTAAATTAAAAGAGTCACTTCCTAACCAAGAAACCAAAATAGCGACTAAAAATGGGGAATTTGCTGTTGAGAAACCTTATGTATTAGCGAAAGGTGAAGAATGGTTAAAGTGTTATAACCTAGAATACTATTCATCTAAAGATGATGAATACGGTAATAAGTTATATCCATTTAAATGTTGTCCACTAAAAGACCATTCAAACAATGACAGTGGGGCGTGCTTCACCATTACCAGATACGGAAGATGTAGGTTTAAGTGTCTTCATGCTAGTTGCTCAGGCAAAAGTATAATTGATTTCATGGATAAATATCCTTGTCCTGATGAACTCTTATTATTAGAAAATGTTACAAGCAAAGAGCTACCAAATTTAGATGGACTGATTGAAGGTAAGAAATATACTTATGAAAACTATGAGATTAGCAAATCAGGGATTATTAAATACAACGACAAAAAGAGAGAGGTTATTTCATCTAACCCTTTCTTTATATCTCAATGCTATCTCAATACAGATACAGGTCATTTTCAATATGAATTAGAATATTTAATTCAAGACAAGAAAGGTACCCAGAAAATATCTGCAAGTATATTGTCACCTAATAAAATATCTGATGTAACAAAATTTGGTATTGTTCTAGCATCAACACCTCAAAAAGCAATTGAATATTTGAATTATCAGATAAAATCTGCACCTGTAAAAAATATTCACTCATTTATAGGATGGAAAATCAACCATTTAAATATGTTAACATTTAGGCTTAATAAAAATTACGGCGATAATGAATCAAGCATATTAGCAGATAACTCATTTTTAAAATTATCATCAAAAGGGACATATACTGAATGGAAACAAATGGTGGTAAATAATGTACTAGGAAGTGACTTAGAAATAGCATTATGTATTGGATTCAGCTCAATCATTCTGGGATATTTAGCAATAAACTATAAACCAGATATTGGAAGTTTAATTATTAATTTCTATGGTCAATCTACGAGTGGTAAAACAACAGCTCTCCATTTAATTAATAGTATATATTCTAATCCAGCAAATACTATGTATTCTTTTAGTGCTACGCAGAATGCTCTACTTGCTATATTAAATGGAAATATGGGAGTAGCAACTACAATAGATGAGTTATCTGCCTCAAGAAGTACCGATCTCTCCGAATTGTTGTATCAGATAGGACAAGGTCAAAGTAGACTGAGATTGAATTCTGATTCCACTTTTAAAGAGCAATTTAAATTTAACACTGTAATCGCCACAACGTCGGAAGTGCCGATGGCAAATTATCTCAATTCTAATCAAGGGTTACATATGAGATACATAGAGTTAACATCAGAAAACGGATGGACTAAAGATGGACCAACTGCTGATAATATAAAACTAAAATGTTCAAAGTGTTATGGTGTAGCTAGTGAATATTTCATGGAGAAAATATTTAATCACGAAAAAGGCGTTAAATATATAAGTGAAGTCTATAAAACAGCATACAATGATCTAGTTAAGAAACTTCCAGAAACTAGATTTAAAACACGTATCGGTGCATTGTATGCAACAATCTATTGCTCAGCAATTCTAATTAAAGACTTGCTAGATATAGATATAAATACAGATAGAGTGTGTGATTTCTTAGTATCTACGGAAAAGAGAATGCTAGATAAACGAGACGAAATCCCAAATAATCTATACGCTAGCTTAGTTGAATACACGTTATCACATGCCGGATTATTCCATATCAAAGACAGTTTCACTAGAATTGGAAATAAGGTAGGAGTGATTAAATTGTATAAAGAAACATATCGAGTCTATTTCTTCAGAGATGAGTTTGAGAAGTTGTTGAAAAAAGAATTTTCTATATCAAATATAGAAAAAGCACTTCAGCTATTAAACAAGCAAAATAAGCTACTAAGAGACAAAAGACGACTAGTCAAATATATGACTATTGAAAAAAACAGAATTCCTATGTATTGTATTGAGTTACCATTAGGGTGGAAACAAGATGCAGTCGAGTTAGGGATATTTGGGGAGGAATAATAATGATGAAAACAATAGACTACAGGGTATTAATAGACTTAGGTTATAAACAGCATACAGCCAAAAATATCATTAGACAAGCTAAATACTGGCTCGTTGAAAATGGGTATGAATTCTATCTAAATAAACGTTGCGGTATTGTTCCAGCCTACGCTGTAGAAAAAATAATAGGAATTAAAATAGAAAGGTGAGTTATAATGAGTAAGACAAAATATCCTTGTGTATTCAAGAATGATAAAACTGGGTTCTACTATTACAGTGTTGAATTAGGTGTAGATAGGATAACTGGAAAACGAATTCAGAAAAAATCCTCTAAATCAACACACGGCAATCCTTTTCGTACTGCTAAAGAAGCGTATGAGGAAGTTACAAGAATTAAGCTTGAATATCATAAGGTGAGAAATTATAGCGACTATGATATCACCTATGAACGGTTTATGAAAGAGCATTATTTACCTATGTATGAACGAAGTGTTGAAATAGGTACTTGGCGGTCAAGACAACCAACACTTAACTTGCTGATACAGAAATTCGGTAAAATTAAATTAAGAAACATCACTCTCACAAACTGTGAGAAATTTAGAGTCTACTTATTGAATCATAATAGGTATTCACAAAGTTACGCTTCTATGATCTACGGAACATTTAGAAAAACCTTGGATTATGCGGTAAAGATACAATACTTAGAAAAGAATATCTCTAAGCAAACTGATGCAATTTCAAAGGGACGAACAACAGTAGCTTACTGGACAAAACAAGAGTTCGAAAAGGTACTGACTAGCTTTTGCATAAAGGACTTCTATCAGCACATGTCTTTTATCGCAATATGGCTATACTATATGACTGGAATACGGGTATCTGAGGGACTAGCCTTAAAATGGTCGGATATAGACTTAGAAAATAAAAAGTTGCGGATACACGGTACTTTGGAGAGAAGAGGAAGATCAGAATATGAAGTAAAGAAATATACGAAGACCATAAGCAGTCAACGTATTATCTCTTTGGATGATACAACTGTCCAACTGTTGGCGAAATGGAAACAGAGACAGGAAAAACAGCACGTAGCTCCTTTTATCATCAGTTATTCTAAAACACCTCTCTACCGTTCGACAATTAATAGAATTATCAAACGCCATGCCTATATTAGCGGTGTGCACCCAATACAGGCAAAGGGTCTAAGGCATAGTCATGCAAGCTATCTCATTAATGAGCATAACATTGATATCCTAGTGATTTCTAGAAGATTGGGACACTCAAGTCCTGAGATAACGCTAAAACATTACGCTCACCTATGGTCTAGAAATGACGAAAGTGTAGCACAGGCTATAGAGGATGACATTACTATTAAGCATAGTATAGAAAGTAAGGTGAAGTTTAAAGGAAACCAAAGTATAAAGAAAAAATAAACAAATAACCCCCAACGCATAAAGGTTAGCGTTGGGGGTTAATAGCAGGGAGAGAGGCAGGGAATAAGTTAACTAAAAGTTGCGATAAGTAGGGTAACTTATTGATAAATCCTTATAAAATCAATTGAAAAAAGGTTAGGACAAAGGTCGACTTACTCCCACTCCACAGTTGCAGGTGGTTTGCTGGTGATATCGTAGACGATACGGTTAACATGATCAACTTCATTGACGATACGAACAGAGATTTTTTGCAGAACATCCCAAGGAATCTTGGCAAAGTCAGCTGTCATGCCATCGATAGAAGTGATGGCACGAATGGCAATTGTGTAGTCGTAAGTTCGACCATCGCCCATAACACCTACTGAACGAACGCCAGTGTTGACAGTGAAGTATTGCCAGATGTCGCGGTCAAGACCAGCCTTGGCAATTTCTTCACGGAGAATAGCGTCTGATTCGCGGACGGTTTCCAATTTCTCCTCTGTAATTTCACCCATGACACGGATAGCAAGGCCAGGACCTGGGAATGGCTGGCGCCAGACAATTTCATCAGGCATGCCAAGTTCTGTACCCAAAGCGCGCACTTCATCCTTATAGAGTGTATTCAGTGGTTCAATCAGCTCAAACTGCATATCTTCTGGCAGACCACCAACATTATGGTGAGATTTGATGGTCTGAGCAGTATCGGTACCAGATTCGATAACGTCGGTATAAAGTGTTCCTTGAGCCAAGAATTTCACATCTTTCAGTTTGCTGGCTTCATCGTCAAAGACGTAGACAAACTCGTTTCCGATGATCTTACGTTTTTGCTCTGGATCTGATACACCAGCAAGTTTGTCAAGGAAACGCTTCGCTGCGTCCGCTTTAACGATATTAAGGCCAAACTTGCCGCCCAGCATCTCCATAACTTGATCAGCTTCGCCTTTACGCAAAAGACCGTGATCTACAAAGATACAGATCAATTGATCGCCGATAGCTTTCTGCAAGAGGACACCTACGACAGAAGAGTCAACACCACCTGATAGACCGAGCAGGACACGCTTGTCACCGACTGTTTTACGGATTTTTTGAATCTGCATATCGATGAAGTTATCCATAGACCAGTCGCCCTTAGCGCCACAGATATTGAGAGCAAAATTGCGCAGAATATCGTAACCGTACTCAGAATGACGAACCTCAGGGTGGAATTGAATTCCGTAGATTTTCTTGTCAGGATTTTCAATAGATGCAAAAGGACAGTCTGCAGATGTACCAGTGCGTATAAAGTCTGCAGGAATCTCTGTCACCGCATCACCGTGGCTCATCAGGACAAGCTGCTCTTCTGGTGTGCTTTCAAAGAGAGGGGAAGTAGTACGTGTTAGTTTTGATTGACCATATTCACGATTACCGGCATCACCTGCTGGCACCACCTTCCCGCCCAATTTATGAGTCAAAAGCTGCATACCATAGCAAATACCCAAAATTGGGATCCCCAACTCAAAAATCTCTGGGTCAATATCAAATGAATCTTCTTCATAAACTGAGTTAGGTCCACCTGAAAGGATAATCCCGACAGGACGGATAGCACGAACTTCATCCGCTGTGATCTTGTGGCTCTTGAGTTCAGAAAATACACCAATTTCACGGATACGGCGTGAAATCAGCTGGTTGTACTGGCTGCCGTAATCAAGCACGATGATTTTTTCAACATCTTGCAATTCAGTTGTAGTTGTCATCTTTTCCCTTTCTTAAAAGAAGTAATCTTTTTTCCCCTCATTCTATCACAAAAATCGAATTTTTCCAAGGTAATAAGACTAGCTGCAAGTAAAAATAACTGAAAGTAAGGGCATTTGCTCTGAAAATTGATAATAAAATAGGATTTCCCTACATTGATTGATATTTAGTTTGACTTTTAAACTAATTGATAATACAATAAATGTATAAAAAGCTGCTTAAAGTCAGAAAAGAGGGCTATTGATGTTACCTGCTTATGTGAAAATACATGATCAAATAAAAAAAGATATTGACGAGGGTATTTGGGAGATTGGCGAGCGATTGCCAAGCGAACGTGATCTTGCTGAAACTTTCGAGGTCAGCAGAATGACCCTGCGCCAAGCTATTACGCTTCTGGTGGAGGAAGGGGTGCTAGAGCGTCGAGTCGGCAGCGGGACTTATGTCGCTAGCACACGCGTTCAGGAAAAAATGCGTGGAACAACTAGTTTTACAGAAATTATGAAGTCTCAAGGAAAAATACCGTCCAGCCAGCTGATTTCCTACCGTCGGACGCTGCCTAGCGAGCGAGAAGTCGAAAAGCTGGGCATCCATAAGACAGAGAATATCATCCGTATGGAACGGGTTCGCTATGCTGATGATATCCCAGTTGTCTATGAAGTTGCCTCTATTCCAGAGAAATTTATAAAGAATTTCAAAAAAGAAGAAGTGACTAGTCATTTCTTTCAAACTCTACAAGAGCACGGCTATAAAATTGGCAAGTCCCAACAGACTATTTACGCCCGTTTGGCCAAGGAAAAAATCGCTAAATACCTAGGAATTCCCCGTGGTCACGCTATTTTAGGACTAACACAGGTTTCTTATTTTGATGATGGAACGGCCTTTGAGTATGTGAAAAGCCAGTATGTCGGCGAACGCTTTGAGTTTTATTTAGAAAACAAATAATTACATAATTTAAATTACGTTATAAAAAACTGTCGGTCGGCAGTTTTTTATAATTCTCTATTTTCAAACCTACCGAAAGAGTGGAGTTTAAAGGGATTATTTGGTATAATATTCCTTATGGAAATTGAAAAAACAAATCGAATGAACGCTCTGTTTGAGTTTTATGCGGCTTTGCTGACCGACAAGCAGATGAACTATATTGAGCTCTACTATGCGGATGACTACAGCCTTGCTGAGATTGCCGAGGAGTTTAATGTGAGCCGCCAAGCTGTCTATGACAATATCAAGCGGACAGAGAAAATTCTGGAAGACTACGAAATGAAACTGCATATGTACTCTGACTATATCGTCCGAAGTCAGATTTTTGATCAGATTATGGAGAAATATCCTGATGATCCCTATTTACAGGAACAACTTGCGGTTTTGTCCAGCATTGATAACCGAGAATAAAACGGATAGCAACCTGTCCATTTCCATCATTTGATAATTAAGAGGAGAAACATTTATGGCTTTTGAAAATTTAACTGAACGCTTACAGAACGTCTTTAAAAATCTACGCAGAAAGGGGAAAATTTCTGAGAGTGATATCCAGGAAGCGACCAAGGAGATCCGTCTTGCTCTCTTGGAGGCTGACGTTGCCCTGCCTGTTGTTAAAGACTTTATTAAAAAGATTCGTGAACGAGCTATTGGACACGAAGTTATTGACACGCTCAATCCAGCTCAACAAATCATCAAAATCGTAGATGAAGAGCTAACAGCCATTCTGGGTTCTGATACTGCCGAGATTATCAAGTCACCAAAGATTCCGACTATTATCATGATGGTTGGTTTGCAAGGGGCTGGTAAAACGACCTTTGCGGGTAAATTGGCCAATAAACTCAAGAAAGAAGAAAATGCTCGTCCTTTGATGATTGCGGCGGACATTTACCGTCCAGCGGCTATTGATCAGCTGAAAACACTAGGGCAACAGATTGATGTGCCAGTCTTTGCCTTGGGGACAGAAATTCCAGCAGTAGAGATTGTCCGTCAAGGTTTGGAGCAAGCCAAGGCTAATCACAACGACTATGTCCTGATTGATACGGCTGGTCGCCTACAAATTGACGAAAAGCTCATGCAGGAGCTGGCTGATGTCAAGGCTTTAGCACAGCCAAATGAAATTCTGCTGGTTGTCGATGCCATGATTGGTCAGGAAGCAGCAAATGTAGCCCGTGAATTTAACAATCAGCTGGAAGTAACCGGGGTTATTCTGACCAAAATTGATGGGGATACTCGTGGTGGTGCGGCACTGTCCGTCCGTCATATTACCGGCAAACCAATCAAGTTTACTGGTACCGGTGAAAAGATCACCGATATCGAGACCTTCCACCCAGACCGTATGTCTGGTCGTATCCTCGGTATGGGGGATATGCTGACCCTGATTGAAAAGGCCGCTCAAGAGTACGATGAGAAAAAGTCTCTTGAAATGGCTGAAAAAATGCGGGAAAACACCTTTGATTTCAACGATTTCATCGACCAGCTGGACCAAGTGCAGAACATGGGGCCTATGGAAGAATTGCTCAAGATGCTGCCAGGTATGGCCAATAATCCTGCTCTTAAAAACATCAAAGTAGATGAAAAAGAAATTGCCCGTAAACGTGCCATCGTATCCTCTATGACGCCAGCAGAGCGGGAAAATCCAGACTTACTTAACCCAAGTCGTCGCCGTCGGATTGCAGCTGGTTCTGGTAATAGCTTTGTCGAAGTCAATAAGTTTATCAAAGACTTTAACCAAGCCAAACAGATGATGCAGGGCGTCTTATCTGGAGATATGAACAAAATGATGAAACAGATGGGGCTCAATCCTAATAATCTACCTAAAAATATGCCGGGGGGCATGCCTGATATGTCAGCTTTAGAAGGCATGATGGGACAAGGAGGTATGCCTGATTTATCTGCTTTAGGCGGAGCAGGTATGCCAGATATGAGTCAACTTTTCGGCGGTGGCCTCAAAGGAAAAGCTGGAGAATTTCTCATGCGCCGCAGCATGAATAAAATGGCCAAGCAAATGAAGAAAAACAAGAAAAAACGGAAGTAATCGCAAACAAGTTACATAATTTATTTTATGTAACTTGTTTTGTACACTTAGGAAAAAAGAAATGAAAAAGTTTATTAAGTACCTGATTCAGCTTTACACCAAAATACAAAACAAACTCCCTTCCCATCCCATCAGCTATCTGCCCTTGAGCAAAGTTGACATACAACCAATTATCATGATTCCGGGCAGTTCAGCAACAGAGAATCGTTTTAACAAAATGGTTAGAAAGCTCAATCACGGCCAGCATCCTCACCATAGTCTCATTCGTATCAAAGTCTGGAATGACGGCCACATGACTTATCGTGGGCATTTGAAGCGAAAGGACAGAACCCCCATTTTTGTGGTTGGTTTTCAGAATAATTGCGATGGTTACAAAAATATCAAGAAGCAGGCTGCTATGTTTAACGCTGCCTTAACTGTTTTACGAGAGAAGTACTCTTTTGACAGCTTTAAAGGCTTGGGGCATTCTAATGGCGGACTGGTTTATACAGTATTCCTGCAGCAATTCCTAGCAAACCATTCTGGGTTAGAGATGGAAAAGCTCCTGACTATTGGCAGCCCTTATAATCTGAACAAGAAGAATCTTAATCATCGAGTCCCGATGCTAGATGACTTTGTAGCCAACCAAGGAAAACTGCCTAAGAAGCTGCAGCATTTATCGATTTTAGGAATATTTTTCCGAGATGGCGATGGCATCGTTCATAGAAGCAGTGTAGAAGCTGGGAGCCTGATTTACAAAGGCAAAATTGCTTCATACAGAGAGGCTATCGTCATAGGCAAGGCTGCCCATCATTCCTCTCTGCCGCAAAATGGTCAAGTCATTGGTTTAATTAGGGAGTTTTTGTTCTAATAATTATATTACATAATTTTATTTTGGTAAAAAATTTAGAAAGACAATAAAACAATGAAAATGACAGACATTCTTCATAGGTATTATGGTGACTTTGATCTGATAAAAGAAAAATGGAATGAAGACTATGAAGGCATTTTGATTAAGCCGAAGGATAATCAAGAATACAAAAGATGCCGTTTGGCAAAGAAAACACCTAAAAAAGAAGGCTACTTTACAGTATTTTGGAAAAAAGAGCAAGACAACAAGAATATCCCTTATACAGATGAAGACTTGGGTGATGAACTGGTTATTGTCGTCATTGACGACCGTCATTGCGGTATATTTATCATTCCCAAAGAGGTGGCTATCAGTAAAAAAATTCTTTCTACAAAGGATTGTAAAGGAAAGATGGCCATGCGGTTTTATCCGTCCTGGTGCAGCAATTTAAATAAAGCAGCTCGGGCAACACAAAAATGGCAACTGGATTATTTTCAAAAATTTGAATTAAAGAAATAAGTTTTAGGTAAAACAAGACAGAGCTTAGTTTCTTAATTCTGTCTTGTTTTAATTATCTGTTTTGTAGTAAAGTTAAAACTAAAAGTTTATGTACAATTGACTTAACATGAGCTAAATAATTGATACAACTGAATTAGAAGCATAAAGTACATTCTTTAAGGAGTGTACTTTATTTTTGTTTTGTACATTATTCTGGAGTGGTATTTTGTATATTTTATATTCCATAATATCATCTGATTTAAGTAATTAATTTGTACATTTTTAACTCTAATAGATGTAGAAGAAGTGGTGGTTTAATTGTACATTTTATTTAAATAATAATAGTATTTGAAGCATAAATAAAGTAGATACAGTGGTATAATAGTGTCAAAAGACTTTCAGGAGAAATGACATGAGATCACATACAGTTATTCTAGGCGCTGGTGCTACTATTGCAGCAATTCCAGAAGGTGATAAAAACGGAAAAAGTTCTTCAGTTATGAATGGATTGCTAAAAAAACTAAATTTAGAAGAAATTCTTGCTGGTGTTGAATTACAGACAAAGAGCGAAAATTTAGAGGATATCTATTCAGAATTATTTGAGAGAGAAGAGTGTTCCGAAATAGTTAGAAAACTAGAAGAAAGACTCTATAATTATTTTGCTTTGTTGGAGCTACCTGATGAACCAACAATTTATGATTTTTTAATATTAAGTTTAACTAATAAAGATTGTATAGCTACGTTTAATTGGGACCCTTTACTTATACAAGCTTATATTCGCTGTTCAAAAATTACCTTGAACTTGCCCCAAATTCTTTGTTTACATGGTAATGTAGCTGTTGGTTTTTGTGAAGAACATACTGAGTTTGGAACAATAGATTTCTACTGTCCAACATGTCATAATAAATTTTATCCAACAAAATTATTATATCCAGTTAAAAATAAAGACTATTCTTCCGATGGATACATAAATTGGTGTTGGAAAGCATTAGATTACTTTGTAGATCATTCATATATGTTAACTATTTTTGGATACAGTGCTCCTAAAAGTGATGTAGATGCTGTTAATTTAATGAAAAAAGCATGGGGAAATATTGAAGACCGACCACTTGAAGAAGTTTCCGTAATAGATATTGTAGACGAAGCGACTATGCTAAATACATGGAAAGACTTTATTCATAGCCATCATTATAGGTATTCAAATTCATTTTTTGATTCTTACTTAGCAAAATTTCCAAGAAGAACTTGTGAAACCGTATTTGCAACATTTTCATTAAATGTTCCTTCTGATGGTAGTAGAGGATTTAAAGAGAATTTTAATTGGGACATGATAAAAGAGTTTTTATCTGATATGTTAGTTGAAGAACAAGAAAATAAAGGAAAATCAAATTTAAAATCGAAATATTTAGTTTGGGATAAAGATGTTAACAAATAATCCAATTAATCATAGTGTACTTAAATTGTCAATGGATTTCGATAATGCTTTTAAACATAAAAATATAGAGGAAATACATAGACTAATAGAATTTGGAAAAAATATGGAAAATACTATTGATGATATTTCCAAAATTCAATTATTTTATTCTATTGGAACAGCTTGTACAGTTCAACAAATTTATTACTTTAGAAAAGCTATCGAAATTTCAAATAATATTGATATAAATCCTGAGAACAATAGCTTTGTTCACCCATTATTATGTTCACTTTACACCAATTACGCAAACCTATTAGATGCTTGTGGTAGAAAACAGTTAGCCATTAAGATGTATTGTAAATGTATACAAATTAATTCAAGATTCACAATGGCTAGTGGTAACTTGGCTATTTGTTTACATCATTATCGTAATTTTTTGAATGATAACGAACACCTTCACTTTATTAAAAAAATTAAAAATTTAATAGAAACAAGCATAACTGTTTCAGATCCAAACAGAGTTGATTATGCAGAAAAGCGATTTATTGAACTTTACGAACAATATCTTAATTATAAAGACTTAGATGAATGCTCTTGTAAAAACATTGATTATAATCCTAATTCACAAAAGTATCGTGAATGGTGTTGGAACAACGGGCTGTATCTTAATCCACTTAATGACTTACAAGCTGACGATATAAATAGATATGATGATAATCTTTTACTACCAAGTTTATTGTTTCAATCGGATAAAGATTTAAACAAATATATTTCTATGTTTAATCAAATTAAGCAAGAATATGTTTATGCGCGTTATCTCTGTTTTAATAGCATTGAGAGTGATTCGGTTCATTATGCTGACGAGAATGTTAATCTTATTGATTGTCTAGACTACGTACAATACTCTATCAGAGTTGAAGGTTTAAAAGCTGCTTTTAAAACACTATATTCATTATTAGATAAAGTTGCAATGTTTATAAATGAATATTATTCTCTTAAAATTAAGACTAGACAAGTAAATTTTCATTCAATTTGGATGTCTAATAGCGATTTAAATAAATTTTTGAATAAGAACATTGGCCTGTCATCTATATTTTGGATAGCGAAAGATTTTGATAGTGGTGATAATTCTTTAACAGCTAATCCAAACTCAAAGCGATTGAAAATTATTAGAAATTATTTAGAGCACAGGTTTATTAATATAACATTGAATATTTTTGATGGAAGTGAAGATAATAATGAAACGAGACTGTATCTAACTGAATCTGAACTTCAAGAGTTTGCATTAGATTTATTAAATCTTGTAAGAGAAGTTATTTTTTCACTCAAAAATGCCATTCAAATAAGTGAAAATGAAAAACAATCTAGTCTAAGCAGTGAAGTTGCTTTAATTCCGATAAATTATGAAGAAGTAGATTCGGAAGATAAATTTTAGCATTGAGCATACAATTTATAGTCGTTATAAAAAGCAATAGTCTAAATTCATTTAACTAATCAACTTAACTAGAGCTAAACCATTGATAAAACTGAATTAGAAGGATAAAGTACACTCATTAAGCAGTGTACTTTATTTTTGTTTTGTAAATAATTCTGGAGAGTTATTTTGTATGTTTTTTAGTGCATTAAATCACCTGATTTAAGGAATTGATTTGTACATTTTAAGCAAAACAATTTTAGTAATAATTAATTTTCTACATTAATCTATAAATTTAGTTCCAAGCGGTTGATACTTCATCTTGGTGTCTTCAGATATGTGTTCTTTCTATATTTTGGCTCATAAATTAGTTTCTCCCACAGATAAAACTATTAATTAATGATATAATAGCATTATAAAACGAAAGGATACAGATATGGCAAAATACCAATCAGATTCATTTAGAGAACATCATTTAACTAGGTTGCCAATTTTAAATAAATTACTAGAACTAGGTTGGAAGAGAGAACAAATTATTTGTCCTAGTCCGAATTCAACTGATACAGAGTGGCGCATTCCCAAAACACCTTCAGAAGCTTCTAAAAGAGAACTAGGGCGTTCGTTTAATGGATTTCCTGTTGATATTGCGATATTTGATAGTGTTAGAGAGCATGGTGAATACGAGCACTTACAAGTAATTATTGAATGTAAAGCTCCAAATAAAAAAGAAGGTATTAACCAGTTAAAAATATATCTAAGTATGGAGCCACATGCGAAATTAGGTGTTTGGAGTAATGGTACTGAATTTGTAAGAGTTTACAAACTTCCAAAAGCTGGTGAATATAAAATTATTGAATCTTCTTATCTACCTAAGAAAGATGAGAATTTTATTTTAGCAGATGAAAAAAGATTGGTATACGATGATCTAGAAGCAGTAGATGAAAAAAAACTAGAGGAAGTATTTTCAACGCTGCTAGAAGTGATAACCTCTAGAGATTCGTTGTCAACTCGTAGAGAAGAGCAGTTAAATCAGATGTCTAATATTTTATTATTAAAATTAGACTCAGATAATGAGGGACAATGGGATAAGAATCTTCCTTTAAATTTTCAATTAGAAAGCGATCCGTATAACACATCTAGTCGTCTAAACGAATACTTTACCCAATATAAAAATGAACACCCAACCTTATTTTCAAAGGATGAAGGGAATAAAATCGTTTTAGATACAGATACAATCCAAGAAATCGTTTTACGATTGCAACGCTTAAACATTGGTAATATGGCTCCTGCGGCCTTATCCATAGCTTTCCAGGTATTTCGAGATGCATCTTTGAAGTTAGGTGATGGGCAGTATTATACGCCTCTAAGGGTAATAGAAACAGGTGTTAAACTTATGGAAATTACCCACAAAGATATGGTAATTGATCCCGCATGTGGAACGGGTGGCTTTCTATCTGAAGCTATGATGACACTTGCAAAAACTGGTATTGACGATAAAAAGTTAACTCAATGGGCTCATTACAAGTTGTTTGGTGTTGATAGAGATAAAACAAATGTAAAATTAACACGAGCTTTAATGGTTGGTATCGGAGATGGATCAACGAATATCCATCATGGAGATTCGTTGCGAGAGTCTAAATGGGAAGAAGACTTTAATGGTATTCAAAATACACTTAAAGAAGGAAGATATTCAGTTGTGCTGACAAACCCACCATTTGGAAAAGGACTTGTAATAAATAAGTCAGACGCTAAATTTGCTAATTTAGAGATTTGCAAACATACAAAAACTGGGAAAAAATCTTTAGAATTTGCCGATAAAACTGAACTAGGAATAGCTTTTGTTGAAAGGTCTTGGAGGCTACTTCAGAATGGTGGTCGTTTAGGAATTATTTTACCTGAAACCTACTTTTTCTCTAAATCATATAGCTGGTTTAGAGAATGGATTGATGAACATTTTATTTTGAGGGCAGCTTTAAATGTTCCTATGGAAGCCTTTCAAGGTTTTTGTAGAGCGAAAACAAATTTCTACATTTTCGAAAAAAAAGGAGATGGACCAAAAGTTTCTACACGACCTAAATGGTACAAAGACGGCTATGTTTGGATTTCAAATGCACCCACTATTGGTGTAAATAAAGATGGGCATGATTTGTTTGTTGTTAATTCAAATGGGGAAAGAGATACTAGAATAGACAATAAAGCTAATGCAGATGTGGAAGCATTATTGTCAGGGAACCAAACAAAATATTCAAGATATGTACCGAGTCAATCATTAAGTAATTCTTATATTGCTGTTCCAACATTCTCAGGAAATATGTCTAACTGGGACTTCGAAAAGAGAGTTCAGGAAAAACTTCCAAGTTTTAAAGTACAAACTTTAGGTGACTTAATTGATGCTGGAATTATTGAAGTTCGAACTGGACACGGCAGTCCTTCAGCAGATACTAGGATTGGTGATATCCCTTACATAAAAGTTGTTGACTTGCGGGCAGGAAGGGTAAATCCAAACTCTACTAATATGGTACCTAGAGAAGTTGCTAAAAAGTTCTGGAAGTCCGACAAAAGTGGTCTAAAACCATGGGATATTATAACTCCGGCTCGTGCTTCAAAAAATATTGGAGAGCCTTGTATGTTGCTACCCGGTCAGGAAGAATTAGTTGTCACCAAAGAGGTTTTAATTTTTTCTACAACCTCTGAATCTCCATTCGATCAATTCTATCTATTTTGGGCGCTAAATCTTGAAGAGGTAAGAAAACAATGGGAAAAGGTGATATTTATGCAAACAAACAGGGAAGATTTAGGAGATAGGTACAGATATATTGAAATTCCCTTTAGCAATGAAATCAACGAGAATATCAAAATTTCAAATGCTGTAAGAGAATATTTTATAGGGCTTGATGAGCTAAATAAAAAATATAAAAGTATGTCAAACACCTTATAACTGATTTCAATGATGTATTTTCATATTTCTAAATCAAAAATTTCAAGCTATTTATAGCATGAAAAATAGCAACTCAAAAACACGGATCATAAATATGACCGTGTTTTTCAATAATAAAAACTAAAAATTTATGTACAATTTTTGTATATTTTTTAGTTCATCATATTATCAAATCTAAGAAATTGATTTATACATTTTTTTCAATGATAATCATTGTATAATAAAAAAATTAAAGTTCGAATTCTGAAACTAGTTTCACATATAAATAATTGAATCTAAATTGCTGTAGGCCTATAATAAAGATAGGGATAAAAAGAAATCTTCCTAGAAAGGAGTATACTGTATCATATGTGACAGTATTATTAATGAATCATGAAAAAAATAATTACTATAGTACAGTGCATTTTGTTCCCCGTGTCTCCTTACATAGCTAGAGAACTATGCTTGATGAGTAAAAATCTAGTCGATAATATGTTCCTTACATTCTTTATCATGCTAACAATTTCTTTTTGGCTTGGTATTTGGAAATTGGGAGATCTTGTGGGAAATCAAAAATAAAAAGTAAAAGTCTGTTTTAAATTAACTAAGAGAACTAGCTAACTAGCTTAAGTAAAACAAAAACACGGCCATGATTCATGAGCCGTGTTTTTGTATGAATGTACATTTTAAAAATTTTAAGTTTCTGAACAATTGTCAAAATGTACAATTGAAAAATTTCCAGTATTTTTTAAAATCACTATCTCAGATGACAGTTCAATCAAAATATGATATAATGCAGAAAAAGTAAAAATAATAAAAGTAACTTACAAAAGTAAAAGAAAAAAAGTAAATAGATAGCCACGGCGGATATTCCTTTCATCGTTTAGAAGGGTTGCTGTGGTTATCGTTGTTGCTGGGCTAATTAATTGCTCTTATTACTTAGATGAAGTTACTTTTATTCTTGAATTAATTTAAATAATAATAACGATCAATGAAAGTACTCATCGATATTCCCTTTTTGCAGTTTAGAGCGCAAAGGAGGACAGTACTGATTTGGTCGTTTTTTTTGCGTATTGACATCCTAAAACCCAGTCAGAACCTTCAGTTATAATAAACAAGGAGAATTAATGAAATTTGTAGTTTATAAACATTCGCTGGTTTTAGGGGATAACAACATCGTGACAAAGCAATTTATTGTTCTAAAGCACGATGACGGCAACTTACAATTTACTAATTTTCATCGTTATGTTAAATCTACTTCAAGAATTAAGTCTATCTCAGACGATGGTAACAAACGTTTTTCATACGTTGTTAAGTTTTTGAACTATATATTTGGAACAGTTGGAGTAAACAATCTTGATCAACTAACTTTTGAAATGGTCAGAGAGTTTTTTGCACTTTATGGATTATCTCAGTTACCAGGGGATAGCGGAAAAAGAAAGAAAAGCACCGTTGAAAAATGCGTAAATGCAGTTCTTGACTTCTTAACTCTTTATTTAAGTGAGCGAGAGGGGAAGGCTAAGTTAAAAGCAGATGAATTGTATTCTACGACGACTTTTACTAATAGTAGAGGACGAGTTGTAAAGCGTAAAGAACCAAATTTTGAAATCTACGTGGATGATAGCAACACTGAGAAAGCTATTTTTCGCGATATGCCAAATAGTGCTTTTGAGATGTTGTTTTCTCACATTGCACACTATCATAAAGATCTACTCATGGTTATTGCCTTGGGAGCCTTTGTTGGCTTAAGACCATCAGAAGCATGCAATGTAAGACGTGAAGATAGTCCTCTAGGACCAGGTATTTTATTCCACCAAAGTGATGGCCAAGTATTTAAGATTGAAATTGACTTACGAAAAGAAATACCCTTAAGAAGCGATTTAAAGCCGACTGGACGGATTAAAAAGGAAAGACTTCAAGCAGTACCTTATATCTTCTTGGAGGTCTTTTTAGACACTTATAATGACTATATGAGTTATCTGGAAGGTAAGAAGTATGAGAAGAACTATGGGCCATTAAATCTGAATAAACAAGGCAAGGCGTTAACCTATGACGTGTACTATCAACGATTCCGTAAAATCATTCGTGAAGAGATGATTCCTCTTTATCTCAATGCTGACGATGAAGAGGTAGTTTTCTTTGGCAGGCTTTTACAAGAGCACAATATCTCTCCGCATATCTTTAGACATTGGTACACGACACAGTTAGTATTATCTGGAGTTTCTGAGATTAGTGAACTCATGTCTGCAAGAGGTGACAAATCGCCTGAGAGTGCATGGGTTTACCTGCAAAACAAAGGAGAGATTGCAAAACAATATGGACAAGTCAATGACGGGGTTTTTGACTATATGAACTGGCAAGCAAGTAAAATGTATGGTAAATAAATAAGGAGAAGCAATGGCTTATTTGGTGAAGAATATCCTGGAGAAGAGTTTAGCAGAACTAAATGCTGATACATCTGAGAGCAGAGAAGTCATCAGTCAGTTTTTACTTGATAACGCTTGGTTTGGTATTAAGGTAGATATGACAAACCTTAGCATATCAGAATCAGATGTCCAGTTATTGACGGACAAGATAAAGGCTTTCCTATCTGGTCCAGTAGGTTTAACGGGCCTACAGCCTATTTTTAAACAGAAGTTCCCAATGACTTTTGAGCTATTTCAAGATTTCTCAAAAGAGCAAAAGTTGTCCAGAAGTAGTAGGTTCTACCTTCAAGATTTTCTTGCTTATGATTTAACCAAGGATTTGTTTCTTTACAGTGATAGTGAAATAGAACGGCTGGTTCAAGAGGCAACAGAAGTGCTCAGTAAATCCTATGGTGAAGAGTTAAACGACTTTATCAGATGGATGATGGCTAAAGGCATTACCCATTATCGTAAGAGCTTTGAAATGACGGCCAGATACACCTTAGAGGATAAAAATGGGGCATATGAGTTAGATGACTATCTAGAACTCATGTATTACCTCTTCAACGATTCCTATATTGAAAAGCAGGATATGCTCTATCATGCAGCTTCTTCAAAAAACTATGCCGACACTTGGCTATACTTAGCCCTTCATTTTATTTGTGCCTTGCGAACAACAGACTTTGAACGTCTTGGCCATCCAGAACTGCCTAGAGAGCCAAAAGGGGTGCTAGAAGCCATTCAGAATGGCACATGGAGTACTAGTGAGGCAAGACGAACCCTTCTTAGTATCACCACACGTTTAACCTATCTCAATGTTAGACCTAATAAAACAAAACGAGCTTCTAATGTTAGTCAGCTAAAATTTCATGTTCCTGAGAGTTGTCAGGTCCTCATCGGAACCTTATTGGCTATTTGTGAATCTCATTATCAATTAGGGGAGAATACAGATAGCGAAGAGCCTCTTATCCGTAAAATCAATGATTACGAGCGGATTTGCAAGTACATGGGTGATGAGATTGGCTCTCTCTTCCTTGAGCGGGACTTCAGTAGTCGATCAGCCAACAAGTCTTATTTACAGGCTGTTGCCATGTTAGCAGATGATGTTCTAGAGGAAAAATCGGAATTGAATATCAAAGGCTATTTCTTGGCAGCTTTAGCTAGAAGTCATAAAGGCTCTTACAATGAATTTGCCCAAACTACAACTGCTTATTTGAAGGATGCTCAACTTGGTCAATTACAGCCTGAGATGGTTGCAAAAGAACTCTTTGAACGTGGTGTTTTATCTATGATTCCATCCATGCTGTTAACGATAGTAACCAGAGGTAAGTATAAGGAGTTAAGCCCTAGCCAGCAAACTCAAATGATTCAACAACTAGATCTAACACCTAGCGAGATTGAAAAGACACTGGAGTTGAGTATTAGAGCAAATTCAAAGGCTCAAAAGGCCCTACAAACAGTTGTGAAAGAGGATATGAACCCTGACCAACTACTTACAGTTTGCCATCGTATTGGTAATGGTGAAGCTTTTTCTAAACAGGGAGAAAGTATGTGTCTCTTGTCCGCCCTGGGCAAGTTTTGCCCCTATGACGACAGAATGCACTGTGTAGGCTGTCAGTATGAGCTCCAGACTAAATCCACCCTGTTACTACTTATTGGCGAATTTAACCGATTGAATCAAAAATATGTCAAGGTGCAAAGCGACCTAGAAAAAGGTAAAATACGAGCGATTATAGAAAAACAGCTCAAACCTTGCTTGACTGAAATGTTACAAGCGCTAGCTGAACAATACGGAGAGGATGTGCTAAACGACTATGAAGAGATTATCAAGGAGTTAATTAAATGATGAGTGATCCAGACAAGTTATTTCGAACCGTGACAGATTTTACCATTTTCGATAACAACCTGATTGGTCATGCCAGAGAGGTTTTTGATGATTACATAGAGAAGGGGATTATCCTCAGCTATGACTTTGATCATCACAAATGGGAGACTACCAATGAATATGCTAATGTCACCTTTTTATTCAACGTCAATACCTTTCAATACAAACGGTTCTATCAACCTCTCTTAGGTATAGATTACGAGGGATTTATCGCCTATCTTAAAAGCTTTATTGTACTATCCATGGATCAACATGTACTGGGCTCTTTACAAGCTTTTTTACGAGATATAAAGCGTATGATCAAGGAGACGAAGCAAGATATCCTTTCAGATATTGAATGCATTAAAATCAGCTCTCCTAGTCTTTGTATTGATTTTCTAGCCAGTCTTCCCTATCCAGATGATAGTGAAGTGAGCCAGATTCTTGAGCAGCTGGATAATGCGATGACTATTGTCTATCAAAACAAGCCCAAACAACAACGACAATTGGCTCAGTTCCAGTCCTATTTTGCATTCAATGACATATTAGCGGATTATTGGGGGCAAGCCTTATCTCAAGAACAAAGGCTCTTTTACTACCCACTCTATCTTTGGTGGCAGATTACGGCTGTGATTCCACTAAGACCCAGAGAATTTCTGCTAACTCAAAGGGATTGCTTGTCTGAAAAAGATGGTAAGTATTTTCTCACACTTAGACGTAATAATTTAAAGGGAAAAGAGAAGTCAGTGTCTCACAAGATTTTCGAGGATTATTATAAGACCACTTATGAGATTCCTAAAGGTTTAGCTATGGACATACAAGATTATCTAAGCTTAACAAATAGTCAATCAGCAACAAAGCTCAACACCCTCTTTGTCACTGATTCTCACTACAAACGGTGGGAACGTAGGACTGGGGTAAACAATCGTTTCTTGACCTATACCAACCTTAATACCATCCTCAAGTATTTCTACAATGAGATAATTACTGAACAATATGGTTATCAAGTTTACTATCTAAACTCCCCTACAAAGCTAGAAGATAAGGAAATTAACTTTATTCATATCGGTGACACTAGGCACATTGCCATGATCAATCTAATTGCAGAAGGAGCTACCCCAGTGACAGCAATGTTATTGGCAGGACATGACAATGTGGCGACTTCATCCCATTATTTCTCAAATCTTAGTCAATTCATTGAATGTAGTAGTTATCAAGTTTACCGAAAACTTACCAGTTCTCAGACCAACTATGCTGTAAGTAAAGCTCAACGTCAACACACCATTGGAAAGGATTATGTCATCTTAGACAACAAAGGTCGATGTTATTCTCCATGTTACGCTAAAGGTGATTTTTCAGATTGCCTCAAAGTGATCAGCTCACATGCAGAGCTTGGAGCCTGCACCAGTTGCCCGTTTTACCGTAAGGCAGGAAAAGACTATTTCACCATGGAGAAAAGTTATAAAAGGGCCATTGACGAGGAAGCACTGAGTGTTGATGAAGCCATCAAACGAGTTCGAGAAGGTAAAGGTCACGTGGAGGATATTGGAGAGGCTTTGCTAAAGCTAAAATCAGTTAGTCACTCGTATCAAGAATATTTAAAAGCAAAACAACTATCGCTAGAGGAAGAATCAAATGGCTAGAAGAAAACATATAGAAGACATTGAAATCATAGAACACTTTGAAAAATATTTGCAAGAAGAATGTTCGAATAATATAACTCTTTTTAAGATACCTAGATTCGGCGACTATATTAGAAAGAATGGTTTTCCAAGTGTTGCAGATACAACCTTAAGGCGAAACACTGGCTTTAGAGAGGTGCTTGCCGAAAGAAAAGCTAAATACGACGAGGAGGAAGAAGAATATCGAACTGTCATCACTTATAAGACTATTGATGTTGATAGTTTCATGGCGACAAATCGGACACCTAATGCTATCCGCACTGGTTTATCTGAATTGAATCTATACTACAAAAAGGTTGCAGAAGCTGCTCTTGAGTTTAAAAATAGTGTTGAAGAGATTAAAAATGAAAATGAGAAACTCCAAGATGAGACTGAAAAACTGAAGGAGCAAATTCAACAACTGCTCCAGAAGGAAACAAGTCGAAAAGCTTTAGAAACAGAAAATATAAAGCTACGTGCTCTAATTAAATCAAGTGTGTATCCTGAGATTGCAAATGAATTATTGAAAGAAGAAGGAATACTTCAATCTGAGCAGCAAGTGATTACATATGAGTTTATGGCGAATAATATTCTTACTGCTGATTCAGAGATTAACTTTCATTCTGATATTACTAATAGTAAAGATGATGAAGGCGACATAGGAAAACCTAAAAAGGTAGTAGCAATCAAAGATTTACTGGATAGCAAAACCAATTACTAAGGAGGTTTTAATGATAGATGTGATAAAAGATTGCCCTTTACTTTTGATGTATTGGGACTTCAAATTAAATCATCTTGATATTGAAACAACAAAAATCAATCGACAAGCATATGCTCATTGGATTTGTCCTGATTGTTCTTACAGTTGGGAAGCAAAGGTTTATGATGTGTACAGAAGTAGCTTGAACAACAAGGCATTTTGCCCTTGCTGTCAGCTAGGAAAATTATTGGTCAAAGAAAAGAATAGCATTCCTGCTGTTTTTCCTGATTTCGAAAACTATATCAATTTTCACCATGAAAACAAGGATACCATCTTAGAAGAGCTTTGGAATGAAAAGTTTAATTCAAAGCGTGTTTTCCACTTAAAATGTCCTACTTGTCAGGTTAGTTGGCGTGACACAGTAATGAATCTTCGCTTATTTCAATCAGAGGATAAAGAGCTCTTTCATTTAGATTGTAATGAATGGGGTTATCACTATTATTATCATGAGGTATATCCAAACCTTGCTAAGATTTATAGTGATGACAGTAACCAAATTTTGTTTGTCCACTTACAACTTCATCACAACGTCACTCTACCTGTTCAATGGAAATGTGACCACTGCAATAGTCAATTCGAGTTATCCATTGATCAACTATTTAATCGTATCAAGCGAAATGGCTATTATTGCACGAACTGTCAGGCCTCATTTGATATACCACTGGATGGCGATGTCGATTATGAGCCATTATCCTTTTTGACACCATTTTACTTAGACGAATGGTCAGCTAATAACAATATAGCCGTAGAACAAGTAGATAACTTGTCAAATATAGAAGTCCTATGGACCTGCTCAGTATGTCATGGAGAGTATGCGTGTTTAGTTCGAGAAAAGAGTCAGGAAAGTTGTCCATTTTGTTCAAATAGACAGTTGTTAAGTGGCTTTAACACACTTGATAAAACTCATGCCTATCTTGATAAATTCTGGTCTTCTGACAATGATGGTAGCTTGGCCGATTACTGGCAATATTCTACCGAGCCACTAACTTGGCTATGCCCTTGTTGCCAAATTGTTTTTCAGTGCAGTCCCCAAGAGATGGTTCTTCGCACTAATTTCGAAAATCAAGTCTTTCAAACATGTCCTAACTTATGTGATTGGAATACTGAAGTGTTCCAAAATCAAATCTTTTATAGCGAGCCTGAGTTGGTTAAAGAGTGGTGCGATAAAAACGATATTCCAATCTATCTAGCTCAAACGACAATCGAGACCAAGAAATATTGGTGGCATTGCTCAACCTGCCAAGGAGATTATCAGTGCTCTATTCCTATTCGAAGAGCCTCAGCTAACCCATGTCCCTATTGCAACAAGGAGACCCCTCTCAAGGGCTATAACACACTTTTAGATACTTACCCTGAATTAGTAAGCATTTGGAGCCCTAAAAATCAGGAGCAAACAGATTCTATAGTGCCCAATGAAGTTGAAAAACGGACTTTTATGTGGCATTGTAATAGTTGTAATTTAGACTTCAAAGAAAGAATGAATACCGTTCTAAAACGTTATCTAACCTCGGAAACCAAAAATTTAAAAGATATTTGTCCCTATTGCACACATCTGCTCCCAAATCCCAAAACAGAATCATTAGACGTAGTAAAACCACTCCTCATTGAAGAATGGCAATCGGATATCTATGGGAGCATTTCATCAATCTTTCCATCCTCTACAGCAAAAGTTAATTGGAAGTGTAGAAGGTGTCAGGGGGAATTTGAAGCTAGAATCTGTGAACGTGAAGAAAATGATAATTGCTGTCCTTACTGTTTTGGACGAAAAGTATTAGCAGGATATAATTCATTTGATGTTACACAGCCAATCTTAGTTCAGGAATGGGATTACTTAAATAATATTCTATTAGCAAACCCTAGTGAAGTCAGTGAAAAGAGTCGGATCAATGTGTGGTGGACCTGCAAGAATAATGGTGAACATAGGTACAAGATGTCCTTATATAATAGAGTTTTATTTGAGAAACGTCACAAAGAACCATGTTTAATTTGTAAAGGACGGAGAAGAAAAAGGCAACATTTTGTGCCTTTCAAGAATATTTAGGAAGACCAGGTTGCTAAAAAGTAGCTTGGTTTTTTAGTTTTAGACAATTTTCAACGAACCCAGCGGCTACATAAAAATACTTTGAATTCTCAAAAAATTAATTTTAAAAAGTACATTTTGGGGATTATCGACAATTTAAAAAATTTCCAGTTTTCACTTAAATAAAGTACATTTTCGCATGGATTGAGAGTGGTTGAAATTTCCAGTTTTCACGTGAATAAAGTACATTTTGGACCGATTTTTGTCCGAAAAAAATTTTTAGTTATTTAACAAGGTTGCTTACTTCCCTCTAACATCTTTCCGAAAAACTATAATTTTCTTGAAAAATATATAAGTCTATGCTATACTACTAGTAGACTTAATTATGGAGAAAATACATGAAACGTGAGATTTTACTGGAACGAATCGACAAACTAAAACAAATCATGCCCTGGTATGTTCTGGAATACTACCAATCAAAGCTTGCTGTTCCCTACAGTTTTACAACCTTGTACGAATACCTCAAGGAATACGATCGATTTTTTAGCTGGGTTTTGGAGTCTGGCATTTCAAACGTTGATACAATGGCCGATATCCCCTTATCTGTCTTAGAACATATGACAAAAAAAGACATGGAATCCTTTATCCTATATCTACGAGAACGTCCTTTGCTGAACGCCAATACAACCAAACAAGGCGTTTCGCAGACAACCATCAATCGGACCTTATCAGCCCTTTCTAGTCTTTACAAGTATCTAACTGAGGAGGTTGAAAACGACCAGGGTGAACCTTATTTCTATCGAAATGTAATGAAGAAAGTTTCAACCAAGAAAAAGAAAGAAACGCTTGCTGCCAGAGCTGAAAATATCAAGCAAAAACTCTTTCTAGGTGATGAAACAGAAGCTTTTCTAACTTATATTGATCAAGAGTACCCACAACAACTCTCAAATCGCGCTCTCTCGTCATTCAATAAAAATAAAGAACGTGATTTAGCCATTATCGCCCTTCTCCTAGCATCTGGTGTCCGCTTATCTGAAGCTGTTAATCTGGATCTAAGAGACCTCAATCTCAAAATGATGGTTATAGATGTCATTAGAAAAGGTGGCAAACGTGACTCGGTCAATGTCGCTGCCTTTGCCAAGCCCTATCTAGAAAATTATCTAGCCATTCGAAACCAACGCTATAAGACGGAAAAGACGGATACAGCTCTCTTTTTGACCTTATATCGTGGCGTTCCCAATCGTATCGATGCTTCTAGTGTTGAAAAAATGGTTGCTAAGTACTCTGAGGACTTCAAAGTCCGTGTAACTCCCCACAAACTGCGCCATACCCTAGCAACCAGACTCTATGATGCAACTAAATCGCAAGTTTTGGTCAGCCATCAATTAGGACATGCCAGCACACAAGTCACTGACCTCTATACCCATATCGTTAATGATGAGCAAAAGAATGCTTTGGATAGTTTGTAAAATACATAAAATTAATTATGTAAATTAAAGATTACTTAAAAACGAAAGACCAATTCCTATTATCTTTCGTTTTTTGTTTATTTAAACTCAATCCAGTAGTTACGATGGGGCTCGATTATTACTGGATTACCCCAAAAGGCTTTCAGATAAGCTAAATTTGCGTGGCTTACTGGTCTTTTTGCATCATTATATTGCTCAGCGCTCTCTTTAGTTAGAAAGCATTTTACTGCTTCATAAGAAGTTCCATCAGCTGATTCTCTTTCGATTCCCATATACGAAATTTCGTCACCTTTTTTAAGACTGTCAGTCAACAGTTTACCAATAAAATACACTGTCTTATCCTTCATCAGTTCATAAGCTTTACCATTTTCCAGTCGGTTATTTGCTGCAGCGTACATAATACAAAAACTATCAACAATGTCTTTCAAAGGCATTAAGTCCTCTTTCTTTACTTTGATTTCATCGGGAAGAAGACCGCCAATTATAAGATTTTGGAAATAGGCTTGCTGGATTACATTATCTAAAGCCATTCCTAAAGGTATTTGAACAGCTTGGTATCCTAAAGGCTGCAGCTCTTTATTTTTCTTATCATAATGTTCTTGTGTGATACTTATATTTAAACTTTCTGTTTGGGAAATTTCTTCATTTCTATAAAAAGCAACAACATTGCGGTCTAACTGTTCAAATAGATTAAGACTTTCTACTGGAATTTCTAACATTAATGAATAACTCCTTTTCATTTTTCCTCTCTATTATACTCTAATCAGATTGATTATCAAGTCTAAATGTAATAAAAGAATCCATCTTAAATGGATTCTTTTATTATCCTACTACTGCTTCAGCGATTTCTTCACGGCTGATACCAGCAAAATAGCGAGTAATATCTATTGTTTGCAGTGCTTTCAGGACATCCTCACGTTCATATCGAACACCTCGAAGGACATCTTCTACTGCTGCGACATCTTCGATACCAAAGAAGTCACCATAAATCTTGATATCTTGGATTTTTGATTCGATAACATTGGCAAAGACTTCGACCTTACCACTAGGGAATTTTGTTCCACGACGGACGTTAAATTCAGGTGATTTACCGTAGTTCCAGTCC
>ERZ772764.290-NODE-290-length-37277-cov-12.526087_pt1 | contig 37277 bp, 59 predicted proteins | sample MGYA00512163_ERZ772764 | MGnify/ENA primary metagenome ERZ772764 (study PRJEB29015, sample SAMEA2737903) | human oral metagenome | biome: human oral; feature: human-associated habitat; material: dental | place: China | collected 2094 ... | reverse complement strand
AACAATATTTACCTTATTCATTTTTTACCACCTTAATTTAATTTATTCTCTCCATCATTCTATTTTAACATTAAATGAAAAAAATTCAATAGCTTTAATAATATTCTTGAAAATTATAATAGACTGAAGTATAGTGATTAAAAACTATAATTAAGATGTGGAATTATGAGAAAAAAGGATAGAGAAATTGTAAAATTTTTTTAAATATTTATTAATTTGTATTAACCTTAAAATAACATTTATGTCTGATATTTAATAAAAAATACTATTCTGGAAAGGGCAAAAAAAATTATTTGACAAACGAAAAAAGTAGTATAAAATAGGGTAACACTTAACAAATTAGTTAACAAAATAAAGGAGTGATTTAAATGATAGTAAAAAATATTTTAAAGAAGGTATTTGTATTTTTAGTTTTATCAGCAAGTTTTTTAAGTTTAAATTCACAAGAAGCATTTGCAACATCAGCAACTGAACAAAGTGAACTTGCTAGCAAACTTGTTGGAAATGTAAAAGAAGTTGGAAATGATAGATACTATAAAGGAGATTTTTATTCAGATGTTGGAACTTATCCAGAAGGAATGTTTCTAGTAGTAGAAAACCTTATAGAAAACTATATAGCATTTGCTCATATGGGAGAAGCATCATATCTTGCACCAATAGGTCAACGTTTTGAAGAAAAAATAGAAGGTCAAATTGTAAAACGTTATATTGCAGTAAACCAAAAGCAAGGGTACTATTGTATAGATATTTATAATAGTTTAAATGAGCAACCTATAGCGACTCTTACAGCAAGACTTAATATAACAAAAAATAAAAATGGTTATTTAGTAACTCCAAAAGATGATTTAAAAATACAATATAAAGGAAAAACATATAAAAATCAAAAAGCTTTAGAATTCTTAGGATTTTAATTAATCAATAAAAGAATTATACTTAGATACAAGGAGTGATTTAAATGATAGTAAAAAATATTTTAAAGAAAGCATTTGTATTTTTAGCTTTATCAGCAAGTTTTTTAACTTTAAATTCACAAGAAGCATTTGCAACATCAGTAACTGAACAAAGTGAACTTGCTAGTAAACTTGTTAGAAATGTAAAAGAAGTTGGAAATGATAGATATTATAAAGGAGATTTTTATTCAGATGTTGGAACTTATCCTGAAGGAATGTTTCTAGTAGTAGAAAAACTTATAGAAAACTATATAGCATTTGCTCATATGGGAGAAGCATCATATCTACCAACAGTAGGTCAACGTTTTGAAGAAAAAATAGAAGGTCAAGTTGTAAAACGTTACATTGCAGTAAGTCAAAAGAAAAAGCAAGGTTATTATTGTATAGATATTTATAATAATACAAATGATCAACCTGTGGCAACTCTTACAACAAGCCTTAATATAACAAAAAAGAAAAATGGTTATTTTATAACTCCAAAAAATGATTTAAAAATCCAATATAAAGGAAGAACATATAAAAATCAAAGTGCTTTAGAATTCTTAGATTTTTAATTAAATAAAATTTTATGCAGGGAAATACTTAGTTATTCCCTGCTTTTTTACTCTATTGTAAGACGCAAAACGATTTGATAAAAATTTCAATTTAAAATGATAATTTTATTTAAAAACAAAATGATAAAAATAAAATTTCTATACTAAACAAAAAAGGAGTATTCAAACTCCTTTTAATTTTTTATTATTTATTCTCTTTATCTTGCTCATCTTGCTGTTTTAACTGCTTAAAGAATTTCTTTATAAATAAAGGAAAGGGAAAATTCATCTCTCCTAAATTTTCAATTATACTAATTCCTTCATTTCCTATGACTGAAAATATTATTAATTCCTTAAAAGATAGGGGAATATTAAATAAACTAATTGGAACATTTATAGGAGTTCCTTCTATTAATTTATCCAGTGAAGCACCTATTATAACAGCTAAAATACAAGATGTTTTTTTTATAATACCTCTAAAAGCCTTTTTAGATGATATTTCTTTCTTATAAATACTCTTTAAATATCCACTTATATAATCAACTATTATGAATGTCATCATTATTTCTAATGATTTACTCCAGCCTCCTAATAAATATAATATAAAACCAATTGTACCTCTTATAAACCAATGTTCAAATAACCCATTCATCTTCCCCATTTTAATCTCCTAAAGTTTTCCTAATTTTTGCTCCCATTCACTATAATATAGCTTTGCTTCTTCTGTTCTATCAAAGACAGCTTGATTTTTGTATCCTTCATTTCTAAGTTTTTTCTCCCAAAAGACTTCTCCAAACATCCTAACAGCCTTATACATTACCTTTCTAACCCTGTAAGATACTCCATTTTCTTTTAAGATAAATAAAAATATTTTATCAGCTAGTTCTCTGTTTATGCCTGTATCATTGAACTTAGAGTATAAATAATCATGTATAACTGCTGCTTCTGTATTTTTTCCATATCTCTCAAAAAATGGACGAAGTACAAGAGGAATACTTGCTCCATCGGTTCTAAATCCTTTTGGAACAATTATTGGAAAGTTTTTTATATATTTAGTGTAGTCTTCAACAACTACACTAAATAAATTATTTTCTCTTTTTAATTTTATGCTATTCTTCAACATTTTCTGCTTCCTCTATGTCGATTTTTCTTCCAGTCCCAAACACATCAGAAAATTTTTGAAGAGCTTTTTCTATTCCTTTTCTTATTCTTTCTCTACTAAAAAATTTTCTAATTAATATTCTCACTGGATATGGTAATTTATCAGTTCTATATGTTATAAACTTAACTGCTGCATTAAGTTTTCTTTTATTGTCCCCATGTTTAAAGCTCTCCTCTGAGGCAATAACCGCAGCATCAAACAAATTAACATATTGCTTTCTATTATAAATAATATATCCTAAAATTAATCCTGCCAATGCCATCCATAGCCATTGTTCTTGGCTAAAACCTTTTAAATATGTAATTACTTGATTTATCATTTTCTAATCCTCCTATTTTTTATAAACTACCTTATAAGGTATTTTTCCTGCTCCTCTTATTTGGAAATGTACAGCATCTACTTTTTTCCATTCTCCACCCCATTCAATATTATATTTATCTATTAAACCGTGTTTCTTTGCAGTTTCATAAATATCTTTATAATAATGAAAGTCTTGTGGATCTGCTTTGTAAACTGTTTTTTCCACTTCCTTTTCCACTTTTTTACCATTTTCTACTACTATTTTTTTAGTTTTTTCTTTAACTAATACACCAATATCAATAGCATAACCAAGTCCATCAATCTTCTCTTGATGATTTGATTGAACTTTATATCCATCGCAATTTGTTCTCCATGCTCCTGGAATAGTTCTACTATATTGATATAGTTTGTTTTGCTCCTCTGCTGTTCTCATTCCACAAGTTATTTTGAAATCATGAAGACTTAATCCTATCAGTTCTTCCATAAATTTCACCAGATTAGGATGAACTCCTATCATCATTTTTTGACTTGCTTGTGATAAACTAAACATTTACATCACCCCTTTTATTTCCACTCAATGACTTCTAATTCTTCCAGAGATTTAGCTTTCATTGTTTTTGTTGCTATTGCCGTGTATTCCTCTTGTGCAGCTGTTCCTCTTAATATCCATAATAGATATATATGATTAATTTCTCTGAAGGTAAAGGAATCTACTGAATTGTCTTTTAATCTCCAATTTATTTTTAAATTTTGAATTACTTCTGATAATGTTGTCTTATCTTTTATAATTGCTTTTACTTTTTCTTCAAACCCTTCTGGAACTTCAACTTTTAGAAACTTAACAGCTTCTATAATTGCTTTTGGTTCATTACTTGTTGTTGCTATATCTATTGCTGATTTTACTCTTAAGAAATTGATTTCATCTGCTTCACCCATCTGAAAGATTTTTCCATTATAATCAAAATCAGCATAAATTTTATCCAGTAAAACTTGTCTAAATTTTCTTCTTGTAATATGCTTTAAACCTTCCAGGTCTAAATCCCATTTATTAGTCTCTTTATTCCAAAAATGGTATTTACTCGGCTGAGGGACTTTAACAAGTTTTTTATTTTTTATAAATTCACCAGGTTCTAGTTGAGTTTCTATCCCTTGTTCTATTCTTTCTTCTCTTGTCATTTCCATTAGTTCGTTATTTTTGAATATTGGATATTGAAATCTTTTATCTGTTATAACCATATCTTCAGTATATTCAGGAAAATAATTAAGTGGATTATTTTTAACATCTTCTAAACTATTGGAATATACTGAATATTTTAATTCTATGCCTTTATAAAAATTTATTGTTTTCATTTTTTTCTCCTTTCAAAAAAAATAATTTAGGTAGTTTGCTCCATCTACAAGCAGGGGTTAGAACTGTAAAAATTGAGAGTGACTTTAAAAATATATTTAGTATATTTCTAACTGGATATATCACTGAAGGACAAAATGCTGAACATCTTATGAGACAGGTAGTTCATGATTATTATTCTAAAATAGTAGCAACTAAACAAGTTAGATTATATGCTGCAGGAAACCAGTCTATAGAACTAACTATAATAGGAACTATTTAAAAATTTTAATTCCTTAAGAGTATAAAGAAATCAACTTTGCAAATACCATTTTGGATATTTCCACTAGTTGCATCTAGAGTAGAAAAGTCTAAATTATCTCCACTATGTATAACTGCAACAGAACAATTATCTTTTTTAGCAGTAGCCATAACTATAGAATTTTTAAAACTAAAACCATTAGCTATTAATGTTTTTGAAGCAGTAGCTCCTTTAGTTTCTAAAGAACCTATAACAATTTTTCTATTTAAAATTGTTAAAACATCATAATCAGTTTTATATTCAATTTTATACAGATTTTCCAATCTCTCTAAAAGTGAATTAGAATCAAATGGAATATAATTATTAACATTTGGAGATATATCACTATTATTATTTTTACAAATATATAGCTTTTTTGTGTTATTATCCCAGTATGCTTTTCCTGCTTCTTTTTGTCCAGCAATATTTAAAATTCCACCATAATCTTTTCCAGTCATTTGTGTGAATTTATTACCTTCTAAAACAGTATCTTCAGAAACTCCAAATGGTTTATTAAAAGCAGTTTCTTTTGTTGTTATTACTGGTTCTTTTCCTTCATTACTCTTTTTTAATTTTAAAAAACTATCCTCTATTTTTTCCCAACATTCATTCCAAAATTCTCTGAACTTACCTTTATAGTTTGCTTTCCAAACTGGTAATTTTAGTTCTTCTGTTACTTTTTCAACCTCTAACCGACTTTGTGGATCTTCTATCCATTTTGCCATTTTTACCTCCTTGAAATTTTTAACTTCTCTATATCTTCAAGTTTCATTTCTTCTAATTCTTTTAAAGTATACATCTCAATATAGTATTCTTCCCTAGCAAGAGTTATTTTTTCAATTTCTTCCAGTGTCATTTCATGTAACTCAGAAATTAGATAATCTTCTATGTAAATTCCAAATTTAACTTCAAGACCTACTCCAGCAGCTTTAATTTTTCTAACTACCTTAAAGATTTCTTGTTTATCCAATTTTTCTGGAATGCTTATAAGAATTTTAGCTGATAGTTCAATTATTCTAAATTCTTCCTTATTTAGCTTAAAATATTCAGATAAAATCCTTTGAATTTCTTCAGGACTTCCTAAAAATTGTAAAAGTGATATTTCAAATTTTAGTATTCTCCTGTATTCTTCATCAGAAAGTCCATTTCTTAAGACTTTAAAATTCCCTCCTAAGAGGTCTAAAAGATAACCCTTACTTTTATCTATATCATTAAATAAAGCTAGTTCATTAAACATTTTTCTAATATTCAAATGCTTTTCATAAATAATTTCAAACAACTTTTTTACATAAATTGTATTATGGTATATATGCGGGATTCTATCCAAATTCAACTTGTAACCACTATTGTTACATTATTTTCATTTCCAATTGCAACTTCTTTTCTAGACAAAATATAATCAGTTTCCCGCTCACTGTATTTAGTGTCTCCTAGCTTCAATCTTAATGTTTTTATTCCACTTGTATGTTTATAGATTTCTCCAATTAATTTATATAAATAAATTGTTCCAGCAGGCTCTATTTCTGATAAATAATTTATAAATATGTTATTAATTACTTTTTTAAATTCATCTTTCCAAACCTCTTTAATAGTTGTAATTTCTACTTTTAAAAAGATTTGTTTTTCTATTGCTCTACTAAAACCCACACTTATTTCTTCAAATTGCTTTGTTATATCTCCTACTGCTCTAATTCCTGCAAGTTTATATTCATATAAGGCTTGTAGTATATTTTCATCAGTATCTCCAAAACAAATTGCTTCATAGCTATGTGCTACTCTTCCCTCTGCATCAAAATCATCAGTGTCATTTTCTAGTACCTGACACTTTTTGACATTAGTATTTTGAAGTATATAGTTCTTAATTCCTTCAGTAGTAAAAGAAGTTTTCCTATCTATTCTTTCTAAATACCTTTCTCTTAATTCAGTATCTGTTTCTAAATCGGCTCCACCAAATGTTCCTATTTTATTTTTGATTGACTTAATCCCTGATATAATTTCAGTTTGTTTAGTTATTTGCCCTGCTGAAACATTGCCATTTTTACCTGCTTCTAATGCTATTATTTCTAATTGCATTGGACTTTTTTCTACTTTAACTGCTCTAGTATTTAATGTTATAAACTTTTCTTTTGATTCTGTTTCAATTCCCCAAGCTTGTGGTATTATTGTCCCTATATCTGCTTCTATTTCTACCTTTCCAGTTGCTTTTTGTGGTTTTTTCCAAGTCATATTTAAATGCGAAGTTATTGCATTTAAAGAGTTTCCAATTGCTGTATAAACATTTAAATTATTATAAACAGCTAAACCTTGCAAATAACTATCATATTCTTCAGCAGCATCAAATTTTAAAAGAGGAATAAGAACATTACTATCTGTTTCTCTAATATTTGGCTTTACTGTTTTGAAGTCAGCAAGTTTTCTTTGATAAATTTCTTCTACTGTTGGCAATTCAAAACCTTTTTCAGTTATCATAATGTATATATTTCCCCCTTTATCTTAATTTTTGCTACTATTCTATTTTCAACAAATTCAATACTTTGTATTTTTTCCACTTCTTCATATTTTGAAATGGTTTTGATAAGTTCTTGAATTATCTTTGATTGATTATTTTTTATCTGAAGTAACCCTTTATTTTCTTTATTCAAATAAGGAACTCCATACAATATATTTAAAACCCATTGTTCTTTATTTTGCTCTAGCTCAACTCTTATAGCTTGAATAATATCTTCAACACCATCAACAAGTTCACACACACCATTTTCATCAAAAACTATGTCACAATTATCATTTAATTTTATACTTGTCCCCATAATTTTTCCCCTTATTGTGCTTTACTTGTTGAAGTTTGAGGATTAGATCCAGGATTATAATTATGAGTATGGTCATTTAAACTTATGCCTTTTCCTGTAACATCTCCACTTGCTCCTATACTTCCATTAACTGTTACTGTCCCAGTTTGTGAGGTATCTCCTATTTGAGTAGTATTTCCATTTATTGTTACATTACCATTTATAGTAACATTACTTGTAATTGTCGTTTCATTGCTTCCTGCAAGTATTGTTATATCTCCACTGCCTTTTATTTCTATCCTTGTCCCTGCTCCTGTTAAAATAATGTCTTCTGAATTATTTTCATAGTTACCTTCACAACTCCCAATAATATATGGTTCATTAAGGCTAAACCTTTCTAAACTTGTATCTTCTGATATAGTAGATTCTGAAAATCCTATCCACACTTTATCTCCTTCTTTGCGTGGGAATTGAAATTTCCAAGTTCCAAATTTAAGAAAATCAAGTTTTACATCAATTAAAGTTGGATATTTTGTTAATTTTCCACAAAGTACTCTTTGAGGTATTATCTCAACTGTACAAGTTCCAGCACTATAATCAATGCTTTTTATAATTGCAGGTAAAGATGTGTGTATTTCATTTTGTGTGTCTTCAATCATTGATTTTATTATTTCTAATTCCATTAAAGTACCTCTAAAATTGCATTTACTGAAAATGTTTCAACATCTCCAGCTGTATAAGTGCATTCTTTAACTATTCCTTCTCCATTCCATACTGATGATTCTATTTGTAGCTTTTGTCCTATTTTTACAAGTGGAACCAAAAATGCTTCAATTGTATACTTTTGCTTTTCTTGTTTTTTCTTATTTTCCTTCTTATCTTTTTTTACTTCAGCTTTTTCTTCCTGCTTTTCAACTCTAATTAAACCTTGTTCACTCCCCAGTTTCAAAGTAGTGCTATATGCTTTTCCTGGAACTTTAAATTCAATAGTTGTATCAGTAAACCTTGCAATTGTTCCAGTATCTTTTGCTAAAATAGAAACAACATTAGAAAGTCTATTAGAAAATACTTTCCCATTTGGATAAACAGTATCTTTTGCTAATTCCTTGACATCTATTTTAAATGGAATACTTTTTTCCAATTGTTTCAATATTTCACTTGCTTTAACTCCTGCTTTAAACTGTACATTTACAGCTGTATTTGTATAAGCACGATTATTAGGACTTGCAACAATAACTGTTACTAAATCATTTCCATCTCTATATGTTCTTATACTTTCAACTAAACCTCCAAATATACTTTGATGCAATTCTCTATAACCTGCATCAATATTAACTATTTGATTTGCCTGGAGTTTATTTTTTGTAGTTTCAGACAAGTTATATATTTTAATGGTAGCTGTGTCACTTTTATTATCATCAGTGCATTTAACATCAAACTCTACATCAATGTCTTCATAATCAAACACTAACTCTCCAACAGTTACTACTCTCACTTGTTTCCATAATTTAGCCATTATCATCACCTATCAGAAAAAATTTGTAATCTTTGTTAAGATTTTGAGGAGTTATCTTATCTCTTTCTTCAGCGAAATCATTTATTTTTATACATCTTAACTGATGTAATTTCTCAATTCTTACAAGAGACAAAAAATTTATATCAGGAACTAATCTAAAAAAACCAGTCATTCTATTTTCATCAGAGTCTAATATAGATACATAAATATAGCTGTCTACATTGTTATAAATTAAATCTAATTTTAAATTATTCCCAATATCAGCTATTATTCCATTTTGTTCTATTCCTTCAACATCTATTTCTAATGCCTTTATCATTCAACTAATCCCCCTAATCGTTTAAGTGACGATTTTCCTCTTTCTTTTTCTTTTCCTTTTGCTCCTATTTTTGCCTTTTCAGTATTAGTTGCACCTTTTACTTTTGCAGTAGTTCTTCTCTTTTTTCCACCAGTACTTTTAGCTTTTTTATAGTCTGTTTTTACATCAGTTGACTTAATTTCTGCAACTGTTATTTGTCTTAAAACTATATAATAAGTAAAACAATCTTTCTTTGTGTAATCTTCTATTTCTTCTATACTTTCAATTACAATATTTTCGTATTTATCTCTGCCAGCATAATAGAAAAGTACAGGTTCTCCTGCTTCAAGCATTTGTTCTAAACTTTTTCTATTAAATTCTTTTTGATTAGAATTGTCTACAACAGTTATATTTATAAGCATTGCTTCTTTTCTGACTGTATCAGCAATATTAAATCCTTTTTCAACTCTTCTATTTGTAACAGTTGCTGACATGGTTCTTGATTTTTCTGAAATAATATCAAGCTCTACATCCCCAAGCTTTGATTTTTCTTTTCCCTTATTAAAATAATCTCCAATCATTTGCATTAAGTTATTAAATAAACTCATTCTAAACCACCTGCTTGAGTGTAGTTACCTCCAAATTCTGCTCTTAGTCTTTGCTTCTCTTCTTCCTGAATTCTTCTTACAACACCTTCAACCTTTTTAGCAACATCATTTTGTGCTTCTCCTGTAACTTTTATTTCATATTTTGAATTGTTTACATATTCAAATTTTTTATTTTCTTTTTTTACTACAGATTTTTCTATTTTTTGTTTAGTATCTTGAGCTATTTTTTTGTCAGGTAATCTTGGTGCATAATAAGCTTCAGCTTTTGTAATTTCTTTATTTTTATTATCATTAATCTCATAAGTTAATGTCGTATTTATAGGTATTTTTACTTTACTTATTTCATTTCTTTTAGTGTTTAAAAACTTTTGAATTTCTTTATTCTTATTATCATTAATTTCATAGGTTAATATTGTATTTATAGGTATTTTTACTTTACTTATTTCATTTCTTTTGGTGTTTAAAAACTTTTGAATTTCTTTATTCTTATTATCATTAATTTCATAGATTAATGTTGTATTTATAGGTATTTCGATCTTATTTAATTTATTTTTTTTATCATCTAAAAGTTGCTGTATTTCTTTATTTTTGTTAGGAACTTCATAATTAGCTCCTGTTTTGTTTTTATACAGAAATTCATAAGATGATAAAGGAGTAATTGGTGCTGAACCTGGAATTACTATTTCCTTTTCTACTGGAAAAGCGATATTTCCTTGATTTTTTTGAACATATTTCATTGTTTCAAACTCTTTCTGTTGTTGCTTCATTGCTTCATCAAGGACATATTTTTGGTACATATCATCTGTTTCATTCATATGTTGTCCTGCACCATGTAGTTTATTCCAACCGCCTTTTATATTTCCAAAACTTGATTTCCCAACATTTTCAAAGTCTCCAACCAATATACGCCCAGTATCAATAATAAAACCACCTGTAGCTCCCCATATCATTTGAAGTAATCCAGCCCCACCTTGTAAAATATCTAGTAAATCAGATAAAATTTTAGTTGTTAAGCTAATTTTTTCTATGCCTGAATCTGCTTTATTTATCCATAAATCCCAAAAATCAGCAATGCCTTTTCTTAAATCTTCAAATCTATAATCAGTTCCAGTAAATTTAAGAATTGCATTTATAGCATCTTCTGTAAAACTTTCTTTTCCAAGAAATGCTGCAAATATATCCTCAATTATCAAGAAACCGCTAATAATCGGAAATTGTTTTAATAACAAAAATCCAGTTATTAATTTAATAGTATTTCTTGCTTCTGGTGGCAATGCTTTAAGAACATTAAATATTCCCCCTATTGTTCTAGTAATAGTATTAAATGCCCCTGCTCCTGTTTTTATAAGTCCACCTAAAAAATCTTGAATCCATTCAGCATTGTCAGCAATCATACTCCAAAAGTCTGCTCTAGTATCTCTTACAAGTCCTCCAATATACTCATAAACATCTCCTATTCTATTTTGAGCTGAGGCAATTTTTCCCTCAGGAGTTTTTAAAAATTCAGCATTTTGTTCTCCGATTCTTGTTTTTAATTCTTTTGATAGTATTGCAACTCTTTCTTGTTCATTTGCATTTTCAAATAATTTTGAAGTATGCTCATCTAAAACAACTCCTACTTGTTTTAATGCCCTAACTTGACCACTAGAAACTGCAATTCCCAAAGTCTTAGCCCATTTTTCAGCATCAGCTGTTGTTGAATTTAGTCCTTTTTCGGCAACCATTAAGTCTTGAACTCTAGGTAATAATTCTCTTATACTCTCTTCTTGTAATTTAAAAGTTGCTAATTGTTTTATTCCAGCATAAGAAGTGTCATCTCCTATAACACCAACATTTTGAAGCTCTGAAGCATATTCTTTTAAGCCTTCGATTTGTTCATCTCTAAAATTTTGAGCTCTTAAAACTGCATATAATTTTGTTTCATTTGCTAATGCTTCATTACTAGCCTCTACAGCTTTGTTATACTCTCCTACTAAACTTGATACTGCAAAATATCCAGCAGCCATTTGAAATAGACCATTACTTGCTACAGATTTTAAAGATGCCAAACTAGACTTTAAACCGTTTATTTGATTATTAACAGCTTGAAAGCCTTGTCCTTTTAAGTAACTCATAATGTTTATACTTAAAGTTCTAATTGCCATCTCTTATTTCCTCCATATATGTTATAAGTCTGTCAAAATATCTCTGTAATTCTCTTACAGTATAATTTTCGGTTTCCTTAAAGTTTTTCGTATATCCACTTATGCAAGTTATCATATATTCTATGCTTTCAGCATTATATTTAATATCATTACATTCTACGAAATGTTTCCCTAACTTGCACTAAATAAAGCAGTTCACCTACTTGTTTAAATACTTCTTCACCCATTTTTATAAGTTCCTGATATTTATAATCATTAACATCTTTTTTTAATTTTTTTAAAAAGAATTCTGCTACATAAGCAGCATTGTGTTTATTTTGTCCAACAGATGTTAATATTTCTTGTGCTAAATATAGATCTTTTTTTCCATCTTCTTTTTTTAAAGATAGTTCTAAATCTCCATATTTTATTGAATCAGGAATATTCAATAGCTCTTCAAGTGATGGATTAGCTCCTGCTGGATATTTCAAAATTTCTTCACAATATCCTACTAGATCATTGTCTGAAAATTTTTTTTCAAGCTCAAGAATATATTGTGAAGGTTGCTCCATTAAAACTATTTTTTTATTATTTATCATTAATTCTTCTTTTTTCATCATTCGCTCCTATTTCAATAAGTCATTTGTTTCTTTTAAGTCAATAACTCTTATTTGCCATTCTCTTGCCTTTGGTGCTTTTTCAGCATTAAAATCAGCTATTTTTACAAAGTGTGCCTTTGAAGCATTTGATCCAATATCTCCATTGAAGTTTCCATCTACAACCAAAACTCCAAATTCTTTTGCACTTGAAGCAAGTCTTTTAAGAGTAACATTTAATGGACTTGCAGCTAAGACTTTTAAAGTAATTAAAGCATTTCTATTATTATGCTCTACTGTAGTTGAATCTCCATCTACTCCAGTTATAACCTCTCTAAAATCTTCCTCATAAGCAACTGTAAATTTTACATCTTCTCCAAAGTCATACATTCTGATTCCATCTATAATTAAATCCACTTTATTTGGATTATAGTTATAATGATTTTTTGGCATTTTTTACCTCCTTTCTATACTGCAAAATAAAGATTTATCCTAGATTCTTTAATTCCATAAGTATAGTAACAATTAATTTTTACACCTGTTAAGATGCCTTTTAAAATATCATTTTGTGGAATATCTTCAATAGGAATAAAACTAATAGTAGTTTTACCTTCTGCTAATGCACCCATAGTTTCAAATTTTCCAGTCCTTTTTAAAATCGTATCTTTTAATGGTCCCATATCATAAAATGTTGGTTTTGGTGTAGCTTTAAGCCATAAAGTTATATCTTCCTCTAATCTAAATTGAAGAGCCTTTGCACAGTGCTCGAAGTCTATGCTATTACCATTAATAGTTACTCCATTAGCAAGCCCTAATTGCCCTTTCATTGAAGCTACATAATTACAATTTAAAGAATCTAATTTGCTTTGCTCTGCTCCAAACATTCCACTATCTATTGTTCCATTTATTAATTTATTTGCTATTAAAGTTGAGCCTGGAAACTTTGATATAGCATAACCTGCAACAGCACCTGCTACTGATTCATCATTTTTACTAAAAAATAATGCTGTTGTATCTTCTCCAATTGACTTTACTTTACTATCCACATTCATTACATCTTCATCTTTTGAGGCTTCTGCAAACAGCATTTTTCTTCTTGCACCAATTTCTTTTGAAATTTTAGCAATTTCTGCAATATCTGTTGTATCTACAACTGTTCCAAACCAATCATTTTTTACATCATCAAATAATTCTTTATATTTGCTGTCTTGAACTTCTTTACCATAAAGTAATACTTCCTGTGCTCCTGCATTAAAGACTGCTTGAAGTATTTTATATACATCATCATCAGAAGTTAATCCTGTAACATCTTCAATTTTATTTATTTTTTGTTCAGTAATTGCTTTTTTTACTGAAAATACACCTATTACATTAACTGTTGCTTGTGCAACTGGTGCAGGTTTATGAACATCTAAAAACACTATTTTCTTTTCAGTTCCTACTATTATTGACATTCCTTCCTCCTTATTTTGCTTCTATGTCTATTTCAACTTTTTCAATATATTCTATTCCAGCAATATTTTCTTCAAGAGTATTAATATACATGTCAAAGCTATATCTTTCTGTGTAACTATCCTTAGTTAATTCTGATAAATCTACTGTTGCTGTAACTTCTTCTATAACTATACTTTTCCCACTTCTTGCTATAAGCCAATCAAAGCCTATTTTGTGTTCAAACTTTTCTTTTATTTTTCTTACATCTTCAAAACTTTCATTTTCAGATAAAGTAAAAGAAAAACTTACAACATGCTGATGAACTTCATATTGTTTAAAAATTCCTTTTTTCCCTTCTTCTCTATCTTCAAATTTATTTATAGTTTTGTTACTAAGAGTTCTTGAAACTATACGAGGTAAAGTTAAATTTCTATCATATTTAAAATCAACACTTGGCTTTATTTGGAACTTAGCATTTATTTTTTTCATTTCTTTTAATAAAAATACTTCAAGTTCTCTATTGTCCATTTCTCATCAGCTCCAGTGAAAATTCTACAAAATCTGCATAAATTCTTGGTAATATTTCAGTTACTTTATACTTGTATCCTTCTACTTCAATAACATCATCTATTTTTAATCCAACAACTTTTAATGTTTTTCCACTTAAATCTCCTATAATTCTTCCACCATCTTGTAAGTTTGGATTATATCCTCTTAAAGTTTTTTTACATATAAGCATTGCAGCATTAAATTTACAGTCTTTTCCTTGTGGATTATCAATATCACCAGTTATTTTTCTAGTTACTTCATAAGTTTTTAATTCTTCTCCAGCAAATTCTTCTAAAGTAAATTCCATAATTGCCCCTATTCAATCTTATATTTAACACTTCTTACAAGAGTTCCAGTATCATAAAGAGGTTTGTCACTTCCCTTAGCTTTTACTGTACTTTCTGCTAGTGCTGCATAAGTCCCATTTAATATCATTTCTCTAACTTTTTTTACTACATCTTTTCCAACAGTTTCAAAAGCCTTATGTGCTGTCATTTTCCCATCTGCAATTTTATCTATACATCTTTCCATAAGATTTGAAATATCATCATAGTGTACATCAAAAGTTGAACGAAAGAATGGACGAGCTGGAAAAGCTACATCAAAATCATCACTTCCATATTCCATAAGCATTGCTATAAAATCTACCTTAATTCCATCAGGATATGTTGCTTTATCATCAATATAGATAATTAGTTTTAATTTATCTAATTTTTCTAACTCTTCTTTAATTTTTTTATAACCATTATCTATATCTTGCATTAAAAACTTCTCCTTGAAAATCTTTTCATTATCCTTGCAGCCTCTACAGAAGCAAATGTTATATCTCCAATTTTTTGACTTCTGTCATAACTCACAGACATATCACTTATAGACTTACTTGTTATCCCTTTCCCAAGCCTTTTTATATCCTCATTCCCACCTGACATAATTGCATAGGCTTCTAATATTTGTGCCCTTTTTATAAGTTCTAAAACTCTTGGTTTATCCTTTTTTCTTGGAAAATTCTTTTCTGTCTTATATCCTTCCCTAGCACCAATATTTTCAATTTTGTCAAAGGCTTGATACAAAGCTCTTTTTAGATTTTCTTCATTAATATTTGAATATCTAACTTCTAAAAACTTTTTAGCTTCTTCAAGTTCAACATAGCCTATCATTTTTTACTTCCTTTTTTCTTTTCATCATGTTCTTCAACATTTTCTTGATTTTGTTCTTCAATATTTCCAGTTTTTTCTTCTTGTACTTCTTTTATTTCTTCAATAGCTGGATTTTTTAATAATTCTTTTGCTATTGCTTCATCTACTTCAATTTCTCCATTAACAAAGTTATACATTTCTCCATTGCAATATACTGACACTTTATCAAATGTTTTATGTTTTAATTTCATCGTTCCTCCCTTTTGGGAATATCCCTGACCTCATTGTCAGGGACATTGTCCTTTTATTATTTTTTTAACCCTGTTATCATTCCCATTGTATGGATATTTCTAACTTCAATAGTTAATTCAGAAAGTATTAAACCCTGTGTAGAGTCTCCTCTTTTCCCCATATACTCATGAAATAAATCTCTACCTTGTAATGGTCTTAATGTTATATCATCATGATTTAAAATTAAGATTTCAGTTGAACGAAGGTTGTTTGAGATTATTATTGGTAATGTTCCAAAGTCAGTAGCCACATGAGTTGCAACAGCCCCTAATGTAGTATTTTGAGGATTAGAATTAATATAATCTTTTAGTAATTTTGATACTTTCATCTTTTGCACTCCTGGAACATATAAAGCATAGTTTCCACCTGACAGATCTCCACCAGCATTAAAAATTTTCTTTAAGGCATTCCCTATGATTTCTAATGAAATTTCATTGTTTGAAGCATCAACTACTTGCCCTTTTGCTAAGAAACTTCTAACTCCATCCATTCCTCTTTTTTGACCACTTTCAAATTTCTTTCCTGAAATTATTGCTTTTTCTATTTTTCCAACTACCTTATCCATTTTTCTTATTTGCTCAAATGTATAAGCATCTGTTCCTCCACCTGAAGGTAGAGTTATTGCTGTTGCAGTTCCTGATAAAGAAATTTCTTCTCTTATAATTTGTGTATTATTGTCATAGTTTACACCTGCTTTATAATTAGCACCTTGCAAATCTGCACCTTCTACCAAATTATCATTTATAAAAAATATTTCCTCACCAACTTCATAGGTTGCTCCTGCTGTTGTTCCAAGCTGTGCTCTTGTTACTGTTAAAGTATCCCCTGATATTGATGTAACTTGTACAACTTCATCTCCTATTGCTGCTAAGCATCCAGCAGTAAATATTGAGGCATCTTCAACAATAAATGATGTTGCTGTAGCTGCTGTTACTTTTGTTTTTATAGTTGTTTGTGTTCCTTCTGATGAGTAGTCAACCCAAGAAGTTTTAGCTTGTGTTGTTGGATTAATGTTTCCTAAGTTCACCAAATTAATATACAAAGGTGCTTTATTAGCATTTGTATAAGCTAAAGCTGGTGTTAAATCTTCCTTTTTCCCTACGATTCTTTCAATTGTTATAATATCTGCCATTGTTTGTTCCTCCTATTTTTTTTCTAATTCTTCTTTTTTACTTATTAAAACCATTATTTTTGCTCTGTTTTGTTGTGATGGCTTCTTCTTTAATTCTTCAATTTCTTGATTTATTTTTTCAAGCTCTGTTGTAGGAGCTGTCTTTGGTAATCCTGGTGGAGTTGTTTGTCCCCCTGGTACTCCTGAATTAAATAAATCTTTATATGTTTCTTGAAGTTTTGTAAGTTGCTCATCTAAACCTTCAATTTTATCATCTTTAAAGTCAATTTTTGTAAAATCTATTTTTGACATTAATAAATCTCCATATTTAACTCCTGATAAAATTTTTCCAACTGCTAATTTCTTGATATTTTCTACTGTTCCACCTAAAACTAAACCTTGTTTTAAAGTGTCATCATTAACATCTACACCTAATTTTTCTTTTAAATAGCCTTTCACCATTTCTTCAGATAATTTGGATTTTAGTTCTTTGTTTCCTTCTACAAAAGCTTTTACTTCATCTTCAGTAAGTGGTGCTTTTACTTCTTTTGTTTCAATTTTACTAAAACCATTTTTAGTTAAAAAATCCTTATTTTCTTCTTTTTTTAAGTACTCAATTACTTCTTGTTCATTTTCTATCATTCTTTATTTCCTCCCTGTTTTATCGGTTCTGCCCAGCATCTACATCCAAATTCTTGCCCTGGTAAAATATCATCATCTACTCCAAAAATTTTGCCATCCTTTTCAACATGCTCCATTCTTACATAATTATCTTCCATAGTTCTCCAGATATATTTTTCTATACCATTTTCAAGCCATAAATCTTGAAGTTGATTAGCATATAAGTTACCAGCTTCATTTCTTGCCCACAATTCATTTCTTCTATTAGCCCATTTTTGAAGCTTATCAATATCATTAGCTCCTAAACTTTTTTTACTTTGTAACTGATCAATTAATGCTTTCATTTCTTTGTTTGGTGCATAATTAGCATTTAATTGACTTATAAGTTTATTAATATCAGTATTTGAAATGCTCCCATTTTTTAATTTTTCAAACCTAAAATTAATGGTACTATCAAAAGTTTTTAACAAATTTTGTATTTCTTTTTCTCTTGTTTTACCTAACTGATCCTTAAAAGTTTCTTTTATATTCTGTACCCTTAGATAGTTCTCCCTAATCCAATATTTTGCCCCTTTTAAATCAGTTTGTTTTAATTCTTCATCAGTTAAAGTTCTCCAACTCTTAAAAACCTCTTTGTTTGTAGCAATAGCAACATTCTTCAAATCTTCAATAATTTTCTTTTTTTCTTTATTATCAAATTCAACATCTGAAAAATCTTCATCATTTGATTTTTTCATTTTTCTTAGAATTATCTTTGAATTAAGATTGAATATTCTCCTTAAAGTATTCTCAGCACTATGTGGGAAAAGGCTCTTTTTCTTACTCATTTAAACCTAACTCCTCCATTAATTCATCAGCTTGTTTCTTTATAAGACCTGCAACTCTTTCTTCTGTATCCAACTGTGACAAAGTTTGTAATGCGTCTATTAGTTTAGTCTTATATGCTAAGTCACTTTTTAATCTTTCAATTTCCTCATCAATATCAACATTACCAATATTGACATATTTAATTGCACTTTCTATACTTAAAATTCCTGATGTTATTCCTTGAGCTGCTATTATTATTTTTTCGCCAACTCCAAGACTTAAAATGTCCTTACCACTTATTGTGATATCTAATTCCCCATTATAAATTGTTGAGTATCCCCATTTAATTATTTTTTCAAAACCTACAAATACTCTATCTCTTTTAGTTATAACGGTTGATATAATTCTTTCTAAATCTCTTCTTTTTGCTTCCCCTGATGCAGGTGTTCCATTTTTATTAAGCCCAAATGCCTGTTCATTTGTTCCAGTTGCTATATATATTTGTTCAACAATTCCAGTTCTGTGTGTCTTCCATTCTTCAGTCTTAGTCTTTAATTCAACTTGTTTCAGATCCTTGTCCTCAGGATCTACTATTATGACCCTATCATTTATTTTTACAGTTAAATTCCCCTCTTCATCATATTCTAAAGCTCCTTCTGGAACTTGAAGTAGAGGATTTGCAACTTTATCAAATGCCTGACTTGTTAAAGTATCTCCAACTACAAGTTCCCTGTTTAATATAACTAAATCTTCAACATAATCACTTCTTTTAAATAGATTATGAACCTCTACAACTTGCCAGCCTTTATATACTTTTTTCCAGCCTTTACCATCTTTTGTTGCTCCATATTGAGTTAAGTCAACTTCATAGTCTATTTCCTCAAAATTTTGACCTGATATTTTGTACATTCTATATTCCGTACAGCCCTCACTATATATTTCAGCTTTTAAAGTTCTTTTTTCTTCAGTAAAAATTACATAGTTTTCTATAATTTCCTCACTTAAAATACTAGGTACTGTAAAATATTGATGAGGTGCAATTATATCTAAATATAGACTATTATCAACTATAAAGCCTTTTAATAAAAGTTTTCCTCCATAGCTTTGAATTGCTACTGCTTCTGATGTCTTATCTTGTAAGTCAATTTTTTCTAATATATTCTTTTTCTCTTCTTCTAAATTTATAGTTGGTTCACTATTAGAAGCAAGTTCAGCATATAACTTAGTAATTGAGCCTAGTATATTATTACCAACAATAAGATCTTTAAATGATTTTTCTCTTCTTACAATAGTATTTCCTTCTCTTACAAATTCATAGTATTTATTATTACTATCAATTACTCCCATATATTCAAGTTTTACTCTGCTAAGAACTGCGTTATAAAAAACTTCTGAAGACTTGCCATCAAACAGCTTTTTATTTCTTTCATAGTTCTTATATATTTCACTGTTTTTTAGCTTTTTATAGCCTTCATACATTGCTCCCATTTTTACCCCTTTAAAATCCTTTTAAAAGCCTTTCAACTTTCATTCAATAATTTATACCTAAATTTATTTAAAATGTTTTTTGAAAGCCTATTGAACGATATTTTTTATATTAAATTCCTCTTGGTCGTATCAATTTTTTATCTTGTGAATTTCTTCTCTTTTTCAAATCACTTTCAAAAGCATAACGAGTAGCATCTATCGTATGATTATCTTTATCAACAAGTCTTGGTATTGTTTCCCCGTATCTATCAATATCATAATCAGCTACTTGAAACTCTCTTGCAATGTTTGGTGTCCTAGCTGGGTCTATATATATTTCATTTTCAGCTAACCACTTCTCTCCACTTTCTACACTACCTTTTCCCTTCTTAGCACTGTATGCTCTTATGCCATAGCTTCTTAATTCAGCGACTGATTTTGGTTCAGCACTATCACAAGTTACTATTTCATTTCTTGGAATCATTTTTTTAATAGCTGTTGCTAGTTTCTTATTTGATATTTGAACTCCATAATATTCACTTATTGCATAAATTCTTTGCCTTGTTCTATCATAACCCCATCTAACAAAAGCCACAGGATCTGTTGCATAACCCCAGTCAACTCCATTTCTAAATGTATCCAATGTTTTTATAAAAGAATCAGAAATTTTTTCAATTTTTAGTCTTGGAAATGGTACTATTCCACTTCCTATAACTTCTCCCAAGTAAACATTTCTATATCTAACTGGCTCATTTTTCTTCATTTCCTCAGCTTCTATTAAAAACTCCTCAGATAAATAAGGATTATTGTAGTAATAAGAGTGGTGTACATAAGCACTTGTATTATTATCTACAATGTCATATTTTTTATTTATCCAATGATGCTTTCTTTCAGGAGGATTATATGATAAGAATCCCTTGTACTTTAATCCAGCTGGTAATATACCTCTTAGAATTGATTTTATTACTATATCTATTTCATCCTCTGTTGTAAATTCGGCAGCTTCTTCAACCCAAAAATATGCCGTTGGAAAATCAGCTGTTTTAAATGATTTTCTTTTCTCAGGTTTATCTACTCCAAAAAACATAAATTTATTACCTCTTGGATTATAGATTATTTCCATAGGGGATACTTTAAAAGTAAAATATTCTTCTACTCCTAGTTCATTAATAGCCCATTTAATTTGGTCATATACACTATTTTTTAAAGTTTCTCCTACCTTTCTAAGTACTACTGCATTAACTGGATCTCTCATTATTGAAAGAACTAAAATTTCAGCAATGTGTGTTGACTTAGCAGACCCTCTTCCACCTTTACAGACATATCTTGTATAGGTCCCTTGTTGCCAAGCTCTGTATAACTTATAGAATTGTGGTAGGAATATATCACTTATCTTTTTTATCTTTGATGTCATCTATAAATACAACTCCTCCTGCTTCTTCAACTTTTTCTTTTACTTTTTTCTTTTCACTTCTTAGTCCTATTTTTTCCAGAACATGAGCGATTTTTATTAATGCATCAGCTAATTTTGGATCTTTTAGTTTCTCAGGATCTTTTATTATATCTAAAAGTACTTTTTTATTTGCTTCATCCAAAATATCTTCCATATCATCAAGAGTTAAATTTGCTAATCTTCTAGCCTCTTCAAATTCTTCTTTATTATCTTTTATCCAACGATAGATAGTGCCTGGGGACTTATTCAAAGCACTAGCTATTTTTTGAGCTGTATTTCCTTGAGCATATAGCTTTTTAGCTTTTAATAACTCTAAGTCCATAAAGACACCTCCATATTTTTATTTTATTAAGCAAAAATACTCTGCTTTTTCTGCTAATTTCCCAAACATTTGCTTTTTATATTCTTTTATAATAAATTTACATTTAAAATTTTCTTTTAGCAGCTTAGATAAATTATTATCTACACTTCCAAATACAAGAAATACATTATTTTTATTTTGATTTCTTTTAATAAACTCTACAAGTCTTTCATCATCTTTTATTGTCCAATCCACACCTTTATCATCTACATAGTTGTAACCTATAAAGCCTTCCTCTCCTACATTTGTTTTTCTAATGTATGGAGGATCTAAGAATATAAAACTATTTTCAAATTCCCAATTTTCATCAAATAAATCAGTTGTTATTTTTATAGTTTTTAATGCTCCTATATAAAGTTCTAATTTTTTTATTTTTTCTTCTGAATAAAAAGCATTTGTTAATGTTGTTCCATTTCCACCAAATCCCATTAAACTTCTTAAAACTCTTTTTTCGTTTTCATTAAAAACTTCATGTTTTTCCCTTGTACTTATTTTTTTCCCACAACAAGGACAACATTCAGAAAATATATTTTTAAATCTCTTACTTACTTCTTCAAATGCTGCTCTGTCATTTTCATACAAGTTTCTAGCATTTATTTTTAAATCACATTTTATATATTCAAGTCCTTTCTTATATGTATCAACCGCATTCCCAGATAAGAAACATTCAATTTTTTCATCTTTTACATTTGCTAATACCTTTAATTCTCCAAATTCATTTTTAAAATTTAGTGGGATTTCCATAGAACCTGCAAACAAATCAACAAAATTTTCTCTATAATTTTCTTCAAATATTTCTTTTATTTCTTTATAAAATCTTCCTTTGCTCCCAAAATATGCAAATGGAGGCTTTATTCTTGCCATTTTTACTACTCCTTTTAAACTTTTTTACTTTCCATACTTGTTATAACTTTTTTAAGGAGTAAATGTTACAAAATTTGCAAAGATTATAAAAATTACAATAAATAAAAAAACACACCATTTTTGATGTGCCTTTTTTTGATATTCTATTTTTTAATATATTCAATTAATGCCTGTTCTATTATCCAAGAGAGAGTTTTTTCAGGATATTTTTTTTCTATTTCTGCTAGAAGTGTTGGAGTTATCCGAAAAGATTTTGTTACTTTCTTTTTTTCTTCTTCCAATTTTCTTCTCCCTGCTCCTTCTCTTTTTCCCCCTAATGCCATAATTATCTTCCTTTTTTTAATTTCTTTATTTTCTTGATTGAATTTATTATAACAATTATATCAATTAAAATTATAATTATAAAGAAAACTTTGTTTTTAGAATAATGCAAGTAAGTTATTAGTAATAATGTGTTAACTATCAATAAAAGAGTATTCTTCATATTGTTTTTATGAGTAAAATCTGATATAATTTAATCAAGAAACTGGATTACTCCAGTTCCTTGATATTTGAGTTAGTTGAAATAACTTACTAATAGAATTATCAGCGTTAGGACTGCTATGATTAACTCTATTATTGCTGTTATTAGTTCAATTAACTCTTTTTTATTCCCTCCTTTCTTTTGATTTTTTTTCTTTTTACTCATTTCTTCACCTCCTTATGTATTTATTATACCATACTTATTTGATTTATGCAATGCTTTTTTCAAAAAAAATAAACTTTTTTTAGAGTTTTTTTCAGAATTTTTACCATTATTAAAATTAAGAAATTATTAGTATTTAATTGATTTTTAACTAATATACTTTTTGATAAAATTCAAATAAAAATTACCACTACTTTGAACATAAAAAAAAGAGCTTTTGAACTCTTTTAAAATAGGTTATATTGTAAACTTTTTTTAACTTGAAGAGAGCTTTTAAATGAGCTATCTTTTTCAAGTAATTCCAAACTTTCCAAATCAATTTGCCAAGTATATTTTTTAGAAATTTTTATACATCTATACCCTAATGTCCCGATTTTACAATAATTGTATATTGTACCTATTGAAACATTAAGTCTATTAGATGCTTGTGCTACACTTATATATTTCTTAGCCATTTTCTCTCCTCCTTTTAGTATTCCTCTCAATTATATTAACATATTTTATTTTAATTGACAATATAAAAAGTATCATAAAGAAAATAAAAAAGGACATTAAAGTCCTTTTTTCAATATATTAGTTTTTTAATCTTTATCATCAAAAATATCTTTATATTCATCAAAAAGTTCTTGTGCTCTTTTATGAGTTATTAATGGATAATCTTTTTCTATTCTTTCCAAGTCCTTAATATTATCCCATATTTTAGCATCAAGTTTAGTATATCTTTTTCCATTTTTATAAAAGAAATCCCGATTTTCATGATATTGATTAGATAAATAATTTCTATCTTCCATCTTCACCACCTCCTTTCAAATCTTTTTCAATTAATTTTGTTACATAATTTTTTAAAGTTACTCCTTCTTCCGCAATTTTAATTTTAATTTTTTTGTACAATTCTTCCTCTGTTTTAAAATTTATTGTTTTCTCACTCATATACTTCTCCTTTCACCTAAACAATATTACAATATTTATTGTAATATTGTCAAGAAATATTTTTATAAAAATAAAAAGGACAGCTTAAACTGCCCTTTTTACCTCTAAAAAAACTATTTTATTAAATTACTATTTTACAGTACCTAAATTAAATTCTACTCCACTTTCAATTTTATATACAGCTTCTCCTGTTATTTCAGTAGGAATTTTATAAAATATGTAATCTTTTAATCTTCTAAATTTATTAACATTGCTTCTTTTGGAGTTGGTTTCATTTTAGACTTATATTTTTCTAAAATTTCGTCACTATTAAGCCCATTGAAAATATCAAAAACAATATCTGAAAATACTTCTTTATTACAGTAATGAAATGGAAATTCTACCTGCCAACAACTATCCAACATCTCACTAGAAAAATACTCTTTTAATTTAAAAATATTATTTGTATTTACTATAAATAGCATTTCTTTTGTTTCAGTAGAATTATTATTAGATTTGCCACTCAAATCACAATATAACCCTTTTAATTCGAATAATAATGCTTGCTTATATTTTTCTTCTTTCTTTAAAAAATTAGCCATTTCAAAAATAGTATTTCTATATAATCCAAAATCTTTTGCATAAAATTCTCTTAAAGAATGTTTATTATAAATAGACCATATAATATCATTAGTAGAAAGTGGTTTTTCAATCTTTGATTTTTCTCTTTCAAATTCACTCACTGAAATTGATGTTCCTCTTAATTCTAAAATATAATTATATTTTTTTACAAATTCTTTTCCTTTTTCTGATAATTCATATATGTTACTATTTAAATTTATTTTTGAGAAATCATTATTCTGTACAATTCTTTCTACCAATTCTGCTTTTTTTCCACTTTTTTTTAATCCATATTCTTCAAGAATTTTTTTTAATTCATCTAAACTTTTGGATAAAAGAACTGTTTTTATATTTGCTTCTTGTAAAAAATTTTCTATAATCATATTTTTATGTAATTCTTTACAATTTAAAACTCCATAATCATAAAAGAAATATTGTGGATATTCTTCTTTCTCTTTGATACTCTTACCATCTGCCCAAGCTAAAAAAACAGTTTGTCCTACATAACTAAATTCTGGAATTTCTTTTTCTTTACTAACAATAAAGTCACAAGCATTTTTTGATCTTTCTTTTCCAATAGATTCTTTTTTGGAAAATATAAAAAAGCATAATGCTACTCCAACTAATAAAATTATAAAAAACATTCATCCCTCCTAATAAAATTATTTATATATATTATACACTTAATTTAAAAATATAACTCAAATTTTTATTTATTAAATAAAAAATCCTAGAAATTTCTAGGATTTTTAATATTATTTCTTATTTTCTCAAAAGCCCTATGTTTTATAGTATGCACCCACTGTCTTGATATTCCAAGTTTTTGTGCCACTTGTTCTCCTGTATAACCTTCAAAAAATAAACATTTTATTACTGTTCTTTCTTGCTCTGTACAACAGTTTAAAACCTTTTCTATAAGCACCTTATTTTCTAGGTTTTCATTATTCAAGTTGTAATCTTCAATCTCAATATTTTCTAATCCAAAGAAGTGTAATCTTTCTTGCTCTCCTTTTTTTATAGATTCTATTATATATTGAGGCACTCTATATCTTTCTTTATCAGTAAACTTCCTAATTTTTGCTTCAATATGAAAATACAGATGTGTCATAAACTTTGTATTATAGCTTTCATCAAATGTCTTTATAGCTTGATAGATTCCAAGTATTCCTTCTTGAAATCCATCATCTGTATTTCCCCATTTATGATTAATCTTTCTAACAATGTTCAAATACCTTTCAATCAACATTTCAATAGCTTCATTATTTCCTTTTTTTGCTTCTCTTATAAGTTCCAAAACTTCTTGACTTTCCATTTTTATTCCTTATAAAGCTAACTTGCTTCTAACAATTTTTTCTTCAGCTACTTTTATAATATTTCTTATTTCTACTTGTTCTCCAAGTATTTCTTTTTGTCTAGCTTCTATTTTTACCTGTTTTTCTCTTAAAGTTTTTAATTTAGAATTTAATAACTCAGTTTCAGCTTTAAGTAGTTCAAGTTCTCTATTTAAGTCATCTCTTTCTTTAAAATATTTATCCTCAAAATTATCTTCATCAATTTTAGCTCTTTTTAAATTATTCAGTAATACTTCTAAAATTGATTTATTTCCTTCATTATCTAACTCATAGTCTATTGCATAACAAGTTACTAGATTTTCACCAACTACAACATAAGTCATCATTTTATCTTTATTAATATAAAATTCAGCTTTCTTGTGTGTATCATAAGAAGCAGTACATATATACTCTAACCTTCCTAATTCAATTTTTAAATCTGTTTCTAATCTTTCTATTTTATCTTCATTTTGCTTTTTCCAAATATCAAATGTCCTATCATTGATAATTTGGTATTTATAAACTCTTGAAGCATATCTCATCAAAGCATGTTTTGTTATATTAATTTCTTTCATTATTTCCTCCTATCTAAATCCTAGCCAAACATCTTTTTCTAAATAAGTTATTTCATTATGTCTTTTTAACATTTTCTTTAATGCTGAAAAGCTGGGGAAACAAGGCAAAGTATAAGAAATTTTTTCATACATTCCTCTCTCCTTGCATACCTTTTTCCCGTACATTTCTTCAAATTTTTTTATATATTTCTTTGAAAATTTTGAGGTTTCTTTTATATGTACCCATTGCTCTTCTGATGTTTGTATTTTTCCATCAACTATCACAATATATGATAAAAGCATTCTCTTTTTATTACTTGTTAATCCAATAAATACCTCATGTTTATCTATTTCAAATCTTAAAAATCTATCTACTATAAACTGTTCTTTTAACCAATTATAGTCTTCATCTGTTACTATTTTTCTCTCCATTAATACCTCTTTTCTCCTGCCACTCTACTATTTCTTCAAGAATATATATTAATTTACTACATTCCTTAACTGTCATATTATCCACTGTTTTATCTTTTCCTAGATATTGTTCTATAAATTCCTTTTTATCTTTCTCATAGTAGACTTTACTATATAAAGTATTAAACTTATTTATTTGCTTTTCTGTTGCGTAATTATTTATTAATCTTTGAAGTATTTTTATAAGAATCTCAGCCTGCTTATAACTGAGATCCTTACTAGACTCTTTATTAAATTTGCTTTTTAAAAGTGCTCTATATTCTTCATCTTTTAAACTTACTTTATGCTTTAATGTATGAATATATTTAATTTGATGTTTCTTTATCTCCTTCATTTTTTAAATCCTCCATAACAGTAGTCATAGATAAAGGGATGTTAATTTTATTGCCATTCTCATCTTTGTAATATGCTTCAATGAATGTTTTAGACCTCTGAGGCTTCCAAGCCTCTTTAATTATTTGAACTCCTTCTGTTAGTTCAACATCATTTATATTACCAGCTATCTTTTCTAACTCCATAACTCTTGAAGCCTTTAAATTCCCATTCTTATCTTTTTTTAATAACAAATTAACTATTTCTAATAAATGTGTATTTTCACCCTGAACAGTTTTATAAATATAGTTCTTAACCTTTTCTATTCCAGCATGAACTGTATCGTCAAAGCTATCAAGCATTCTATAACCCAATGTTATAGATATTTTTCCATCAGTTGTTGTAAATGTGTGAGATTGTTGATTGTCTTTTATTCCATAAAGTTCTGCTTTTAGTTCTAAGATACTTTTAAAGTCATCAAACACTTCTTTTTTTAACATCATTATTTGTGCTGAAATATTTTTTATTTTATCTATTTCATTTATTACAGTTTCATCAACAAGATTTTTATAAGCATCCACCTTTGCTTTTCTCTCAGCTTTTTTCTGTCTATCTTCCTCTAATAATTGCTTTCTTAATATTTCTTTTTCTTCAGCTGTCATATTTTCTAAATTCATTTTTTCCTCCTATTTTCATTATTCTAGTATTTCAAAGTCTTTTAAAAATTCACTATTTATTCCTCTACAATCACCATTTTGAAATTCTAAATAACTTCCCCATAATTTAACTGGTTTATTTTCTCCTTCTTCTTCAACATCAATTAAATACTCATCAATATAATTACCTATTTGAAACTTTGGAAAGCCCCATAAACTTGCATACTCCACTCCACCATTTAAAAGCATTCCTTCTTTTATTTCTTTTCCATTTTTGTCAAAAAATCCTTGCATTTTTCCTCCTATAACTTCATTAATAATATAAACCCAGTGATTAAAAAATATATGCCAAATACTGTATAAATAGCCATAATGAATAAAAGAAATTTTAATATTCTTAAAAGAATTGGTTTTTTACAATAAATTCTTTCTCCATCAAGATACACTTCTCCATCACTGTATACTTTTCCATTAAAAACTGTTGAATATATTCCTCCTTTTATTATGTATGTTTTTCCATTTACAGTTACTCTATTTATACTCATATTTCTTTAACTCCTCCATTCTTATAAATTCTTCATATCCTGTTAATACATCCATAAGCCTTGCATACACTCCATTATTATCTTCATAAGAATAAACAATTCCATTAATTTTATATAAATCTTTTATTTCCATAATCTAGTCCTTTAATCTTGTAAAATTTAAAACAGTAAAACCAACATCTTCGGTCCTATACTTCTTTTTTAAATCATCTTTTTCCTCTTCTACAAACTTTTCCAACATCTCATTTGTCATTTCTTCATTGAATTTTACTGTCCAACTTGTAACTATTATATGTCCATCTACTGAATATGCTCCACTAATATAATATTTATACTGTTTTTTTCTTCTAAAAATTCCTCTTTGAATTTTACAATCCTGTCCAACATTGAACCCTGCAATAAATAAAGTAACCCCAAGTCCTGCTAAAAGCCAATCACTCATTATGCCTCCTTGTCAAATCTTACCCATAAATATCTTACTTTTTCTCCATTATCATTAACAATCTCAACCATGCTAGTACTTGTATCTACATCTAATACTTTATATTCTTTGTCTAGTGTCAATTCTCCATTAGCCTCTATAATACACTTTACAATATCACCCTTTTCTAGTTTCCACATTTGAACCTCCTTGATTATTAGCAGCAACTAATATAGAAGCTACTAAAATTGCTAGTATTTTTCTCATGTTGTTTCTCTCCTTGTAATTTCATTCAAAGCTTGTTTTTTAGTTCTAAAATAGTTATTTATGAAAAAGTTATATTTATCTATTGTTGTTCCTTGCTCTTTTATCTTTCGTATAATATTGAACATATCTACAAAATAGTAGTATTTCCCAATTTTTACTCTTTTTCTTTTCATTCTATCCAGCACTATTCTAAGCAACACTAAATTTTTGAAAGTTTTTTGTTTATTATTGCTATAATTTTTTTAAATTCTTCTGTAATTTTTATATAACTTTCCCTAGCTTTTGAATTTCCTTTATTAGCCGCTTGAATACAGTTCTTCCTTTTAACTGAAAGAGTTGCTAATTCATTCAGTTCTTTATCAATTTTTAAAGCATCCTTCCCATATTCACTTACTAAAATCTTTTTTGCTTCCTCAGTTAAAACTTTATCTTTCATATTTCCCCCTTTATAATGCTAATGTTGATAATGCTGCATCTATATATTTTTTTTCAATTTTTAATGAATTATTTTGTAAAGCTATTTCATAGCTTGCTGTTAAAACATTTGCTAAGTTTCTTGCTGATCCTCTTGCTTGTATATTTATATAACTTATCAATGTCTGCAATTCACTTTCTTTATATAATTCTGTTTCATTTTTTAAAAATTCTTTCACAATACTTGAAACATCATCTATTGCTAAATCTTTTAGTGTTATATTTACAACTGCACGACTTGATAAATATTCATATTCTTTTTTTCTTGATAAAATTTTACTTTTTAATGCTTCAGTTCCAGCAATAACCACACCAACCCCTGTTTGGTCTGCAATGCTTCTAATAATATCAATTACATTTGCTTTTAAGTGTTCTCCTTCGTCGATGATTATGATAGTTTCTGTTAGTTTTATAGCATCTTTTATTCTATCTTTTAGAGTTTCAGAACTTCCACTTGTATCAAGTTTTAGTTCTCTTGCTAACTTTTTAATAAGCCCTACACTAGATATCCCATTTTCTGCTGTTATTAAAACTCCTCTACCTTTGTAAGTTTTTAACCATTCTTGTAGAGCATGTGTCTTTCCAAGTCCTGCTCTCCCATAGATATATCCTATTTTTGCACTTTCTATAATTCCTTCTGTTATGTTAGAACTTACATAATTTTTTATAGTATTTAATACATGAAATACTCTCTTTTTTGATTCAGTGTTTATAGAAAAATTTATTCTTTTTATTTTTCTTTTATGTCTATTTAAGAAGTCTTCCACTTTTTCTGAAAAGGCTTCATTATCTCCAGTATATGTTCCTTTTCTCCATTCAGATAATGTGCTTGCTCCCACTCCCATAGCCTTTGCTATTTTCGTATAACTCATATTATTTTCCTCAGAAAATATTTCTAACCTTGCTCTTAACTCTTCCATTATTCCTCCTAGTCTTCTAAATATACTCCTTCACCTATGAGTATTTTTTCTTTTTTACCTTTATGTTCTATAACCTTAGTTTCCTCAATTATTGTGCCGTCAATTAAATTTAAATCATCTCTTATGTCTTCTCTTATTCCTATAATTTCTTTACTTAACTTGCTAATTTTTTGTAATCTTTTCTTATGTGTCTTAATTGCTGTAACATCTTTCCAACCAGCAAGCCCAAGTTGTTCAGCTTTACAAAGAAATTCACCAGTTTCTTCATAAACATAGATATAACTTAAATCATGTGGATCATACTTAATTTTGGCTTTTTCTGTTTGATGATAATATAGATATTCATTTATATAAGTATTTCCCATAAATTCAATACCATTTTGTTTTATGGTTCTTATTTCCTCATATAAGAATAATAGCCTGATTTCTTGTTCTGTTAGCATTCTTCTATTTGAAATTGGATTCTCTTCCTGAAACACTTCAAGTGGAGTTCTATTATTCATTCCTCTACCTCTATGTGCTTTTAATCCAGCAGCTCTTCTTAAAGCATAATAATTATGGTTTTTAGTTTCTATAAACTTTTCTATTAACTCTTCTAGTTCCCACTGCTCTAAGATTTCTCCTTTATCCAATTTTTGCATGGCAAAACTTCTTAAATGTTCAGGTCTTTCTATAATGTTTCCTCCCTTATAAGTTACAAATTGTTTTGTAAAACTTTCCTTAAAATCAACGAACCATCTTTCTATATGCTTGGCTTGTGCATTGTATGCTTTTGCATGATCTACATCTATTCCTAAACTTGCATATATACCATCCAATTCGTCAGTCCCCTTTAAGACTTTTGATTTATATGCTTTACCATTGTCAGTGTATAAATGTTGAGGAACTCCATATTTTTCAATTCCTCTTTTTAAAGCTATTGCAATAGCTTCTGTTGTTTCACTCCAAGCTAAACTCCAACCTGTTATAAATCTACTTTTTACATCAATCCATACTATCAATTTAGGGGATCCGAAGTATCTTTCTCCATTTGCTTTTTTTCTATCTCCTTGATAACACATCATTTCCAGATCATGACCATCTGACATCCAAACTTCTCCAGCTTTTATATCCTCATAACTTCTTTCAATGTACGGCGTATGAGTGTCTTTAAACTCTTTGCTTCCCATTCTTGCTTTATTCTTTTCAATAATATTTATATCTTTATTAAGATAATTTCTTAAAGTACCATAGCTGATTGCCTCAACTCCAAACATTGCAACTATTCTCTCAAATACAAATGTAATTTTTGGCTTATTTTTACTAAAATAAAGCATTTTAGCAGTTTCTAAAACCTCTTCTTTTACTCTTCTTATTCCCTTAGTTGTCCCATGTCCAGAAGCCAAAGCTAGTGGATTATGTTTATTTTTTATATATATTCCCCACCACCTACGAAGTGTAGGTACTGTTAGTTTTTTCAAAATTTCTAATTGCTGTGGATAATTTTTACTTGCCTCTTTTACAAACTTCTTTATAATTTCTTCTTTACTATCTCCACCTTCCTCATACTTTTCTTCCAATTTCATACAAAGAATAAATCTAGCATTAGCAACCCGTTGATTCCAACTTGGTAGCTCATCAATAGCTGTTGCTTCTTTCTTTGCTACTGTCCTAGTTGCTACTTTCTTTTCTTTTTCTTCCTTAACTTCCACTAGTGAAGCTCTATATGCATCCACCTCAGAAGCCTTATATACATTTTTATAAACTTTCCCTATTTTTTTCTTTTCAACAGTCCAACCTTTCAGTTTTGCAAATCTTAAAGCCTGAGTTCTAGTTTTTTCAAAGAGTCTTTGTAAATCTTCTAATAAGTATTCTTTTGTCATAAAAGCTCCTTTCTAAAAGATCCTTACATTCAAAGCCCTTTCAATTCCCTTTTCAGTTTCTAGATCTCTTTCTGCATTAAGTCCTCTTAATGCTCTATATACCTTCTTTTCATCTAATCTTTCATTTTTACAAAAATCTTTCAATGTTAAATCTCTTTGTAATAGCAACTTTTGAAAAGTCTTTACTTTTTTATCTCTATTTTTAATATATCCTGGTGTCTTTTCACATAGTGCTAAAACCTCAGCTTCTCTTTCTTCTAATTCTCCATTTAAAAGTTTTTTAAACTCATATTGACTTAGATTAAGCTCTTGCATTACCTTTTGCAGACTTATTTCTGCATCAATTAAATTCTTTTTTATTTCTGTTATTCTGATTAATTTTTCTCTATATTGCTCTACCTTCTGTTCTATACACATTTTTAAGCTCCTTTTCTAACTTTAAAATCATCTTTTTATATGTATTTGGATGCTTTTTTAAATGTTCAAGCATTCCTTTTAAATAATTTTCTCTTTCCATTTGCTCTCCTTTTTGATATAATCAAAGTATCAGTTTTTATTTGGGACACCATAGCTTTGCCGAGCATGATGTCCTTTTTTTTAATAATTAAAATATTGATAACCTGCTCTCTTATAATATTGTCTTAAACTATATATGTTTTTTAATCTTAAATACTCCACAGCCTCCTCTTCTTTACCTTGCTTGATATATAGCTCTAATGCTATTGAATGCTTCATATCATCAAGACTACAGACTCTACCTAAATATTTTTTAGTATTCACTTTGTTCCAGTACCACAATGTACTTAAATCTAATGGAAAAATTTCATTTTCTAAATCATGTTTTTCTGCATATCCTAACAAATCTCTTATTAAATCCCTATTTACTCTCCTTCCTGATATTGTTGAACCTGTATAGTCAATATCTTCAACCTTTATTTTTACAATCTCTTTGAAAAATAACCCTAACTCTTTAAGAACTAAGTATGTAAGTCTTTCCCTTTCAGGTACTGATGCCACTAATATATTAAACTGCTCTATTGTTATAAAGTCCTTAGTTTTAAAGACTCTTTTATATTTCCTAATATTTTCAGTTATATTCAAGCCTAGTATTTCTTCAAAGAAAAACTCCAAAGCATTAAGTTCCACAAGCACAGTATTAACTGATAATGTCATTAACTTGTTGTCTAAATATCTGATTACATCTTCCTTTTTTACATCTATCACTTCCTTATTTATTGTTTCTAAAAATTCTTTTACTATTCTTTTGTATGTTGTTTGAGTTGAGATTGAATACTCTCTGTAGCTCATTTCTGACTGTAAACTTAATAAATCCAAATAAAATTTATTGTTCTCCTCCATCTTCATCTCCATACACTTCATCACTTAATTCATTCACTGCACTAACTATTTCATCTACCTTACTTTTTATTAGTTTTATGTCTTCTTGCATCACTCCAATCATTTCAAAATATGCTTTTGCTTTTTCAAAAAATTCAAATATATCCTTTATTTCAAGATCTCTTTGAGTTACTAATTCCATCATTTTATCTAGCTTTGGTTCTATCGTTGCTGGTAATGCTGGAACTCCTTGATTTAAAGCTATTTGATTAGTTTTTAATTTTGTTATCATCTCCTTTGAAAAGTTTTTTATAAATCTTCTAAATTGCTTTGCTCTTTCTGTATTTGCTAGATAAGCAACTTCAAATATTCCATCTTGATTAAATACTCTTTTTTCTCTTTTCTTTAATATTCCCCCTTCATTACTTACTACTTTTTTTAAACTTGAATATTCAGGACTTTGTAACTCTGGATTTCTTAAAATAATACTTTTAAAACTATCTTTATCTTTAAATCCTAATGCTTTTGCTAATTCATCTATGTCCATTTCAATTTCATTGTTATTGTTTACCATTACTTGAAGTTCAGTATTTTCAAATACTACTAAATTATTTTTATTGTTCATCTCCTCCACCAACTTCTATAATTACTCCATCACCAACATATACTCTTTTAGAATTTGCCATTTCCTTAACAATTTCTTCCATACTTTTTAATGGGCTTCTTTCTTTTATCTCCTTTCTACCTAAAATATATGTTATTTCATTATTTTTATTAGATATTCCTAACAGTTGCCATTCTTCTTTTAACCTTTTATTTACCTCTTGATAATCTTTTAATTCTGTTATTTCTTTTATATTTGTCAACATTCATTCCCCTTTCAATATTTAATTTTTTACTCTTTTACTGGTTTGATGTTCCAAAAGTTTATCCTACATATGTTATTGGTCGTCCAGTTCAAGTTGAAAAAGATTAATTTTACCTACCTCTTATTTTTTATAAGAGGTTTTTAATTTTTCCTATACTCATCATCTCCTTCTTTCTTTATTTGGTACTTCTATCCCCCTTTCTTCTAATTTTTATATTTTTACTTTTTATATTTTTTAGAAAAATGTTTTTAAAAAAATAAAATCTATTTTACAGATTTTTCTTAATTTTTTATAAATCTCAGATACAGATTTAATTTGTAAGTAACATAAAAAAATGTTATAATTTTTTATAATATTCTTTAATTTGTGATTACAAATTGTTATATGTTTCTTTTTGTTTCTATATTTTATATATTACAGTAACAATTTGTTTTTGTCAAGATTTTTTTTTCATATTGTTAAAAGGAGGTGTTTCTTAATGTTAGATGTTGGAAAAATGATAAAAGAATTAAGAATTAAGAAAAATATCTCTCAAGAAGATTTAGCTAATATTTTATCAGTTAATAGAGCTACTATTGCAAATTATGAGAGTGGGCGAAGAGCTTTAACTATTGATAAATTAGAAGAGCTTTTGGATGCACTTGATACAAGTTTAGCTGATTTTTTTAATTCAAATAACTTAGAAAAAACAGATCTAAGACCTGAAGAGTTGAGAAAAATTCCAATACTTTCTGATGTGAGTGCTGGATATGGTAAAGAAGCTTTAGAAGAGGCTACACACTGGATAAAGCTCCCAGCTAGTATTGCTAGAAATGCTGCTTTTGGAACTTTTGTTGCTGGAGACTCAATGGAACCCAAAATCAATGATGGAGATTTATTACTTGTTCAGGATACTCCTCAACTTGATAGTGGTGAAATAGGAGTTTTTCTATTAAATGAAAAGGTTTATTGTAAAAGATTTCACTATAACCCAATTACAAAAACTCTTGTTTTAAAATCTTTAAATAGTAATTATGATCCTATACCTATTAATGAAAATGACAATTTTAGGATTGTTGGAAAAGTTGTTGGGATTTATGATTATACAGTTTAATTTTCTGTTCTATTTCAACTAGGTGGCAATGTGCTACCTAGTTGTTTTATATTGAATTTACTGTTTTATTTCTATGTATCCCTTAATTTTACAGTGTTTAATTTCCGAATTTTTTATTTTTTCTTACTTTTTTCTTTTAATTCACTCTTTGCACATCATTATTTTCTTAATCTATTTTTTTAACTTCTTATTTCTTCAATCAATTTTATGCTGTGCATCAATTTCTTTAAAAGTGTTATTAATTTCTTCTTGCACATCGTTTGAAATTCATTTGATCATTAAAAAAAGGGATCTTAAACCCCTATTGAACGATTATTGAATTTTCTTGAATATTTTTATTTTTTTTCATTTATGCTGTGCAAGATCAAAATATTTTCTTATTTTTTCTCAGAAATTATCATTTTTTCTCGCACACTTACACACCATTTTATTTATCTCAATATACCTATAAATCTATAATTAATTAATTTTTTCTTTATAAAATTTTATTTATCATTTCATATTCCCCCTTACATCTATTTTAAGTATAATAACTCCTTCATCCAAATAAAAAATTTAACATATACTGCTTTCAACTTTATTTATACTATTTTTTATAAAAATATAAAGTTAATTTTCAAGAATATAAAGATAGAAAAAAGATTATATGTACTATAAAAAAACATAATTACAAAAATAGATTATTGACAAATAAGGTAACTTATGTTAGGTTAAATATTATTAGTACTAAATATTAGTAAAATAAAATTTTTTTTAATAAAATATAAAGGAGGTATTCATGTCAAAGAAAATATTGTTATTGATGACATTTTTAATAAGTAATGCTGTTTTAAATGCTGAAGATGCCATAGAATTAGGTACAACTAAGGTAACAGGAAAAGGATTTTATCGTTCACAGATGAAAGAAAATACTGGGAAAGTGATAATCACACAAGATGAAATTCAAAAAAAAGATTATCCAAGCGTTGTTTCTATTTTTGAAGATGCACCTGTAGCAGTTGTACATCACACAGCTTTTGGTCCTATTGTAGATTTAAGAGGAAGTGGAGAAAGAACAATAAGTCGTGTAAAAGTAATGTTAAATGGTGTTCCAATAAACCCATTAGAAGAATCTATGGGAACAATACCTTTTGATGCGATTCCTATTGATTCTATTGGAGCAGTAGAAATAACTCCTGGAAGTGGAACAACTTTATATGGTGGAGGAACAACAGGTGGAACGATTAATATTGTTACAAAAAGTAATAAACAAAATGACTATATAGTTTTAAATGGAGGAGGAAGCTCATATTCTACATACAATGTAGGAGGAGCAGGAGGAATCAATATAACTGAAAATCTTTTTGTAAATGTTG
>ERZ772764.286-NODE-286-length-37468-cov-12.188704_pt1 | contig 37468 bp, 28 predicted proteins | sample MGYA00512163_ERZ772764 | MGnify/ENA primary metagenome ERZ772764 (study PRJEB29015, sample SAMEA2737903) | human oral metagenome | biome: human oral; feature: human-associated habitat; material: dental | place: China | collected 2094 ... | reverse complement strand
TTACGAGTGTAGAACACGCCGGCCGCATCCTCGCCGTCAAGCTCTCCGCCTTCGACCTCGACGGGCAAGAAGGCTTAGCTATCCCCGGCTCTGAGGAGGTGTCGGCCCTCAAAGAAGTGGGCGCGGGCGTCGGTGGAACAATTGGAACGAGCTTCACCTTCGCCTCGTCGGCCAAAGATCAACTTATCGCCGAAGCCGCCCGAGGCGTTATGCAGGGCGCCAGTCAGCTCCTCCAAAAGAAGCTCCGTACGGTCAAGGTGACAGTCAAAAGCGGTCACCGACTCTTCCTCGTCCAAGCCAAATAACCTTCATTTCATCATCTGATTCCCATGAAAAAACTTCTCCTATCCGCCGTCCTTTGTTGCGGATTTATCACCACAACCTTCGCCACAAGTACCGACACGTTGCGCACGCAGATGCGCTCTACCGGCGACCTCTATCAAGGCATGAGCCGCGCCATCCCCAACGGCCGAATGGTCGTTCCATATGGTCTTGAAGTGACGTTTGACAAGACGACGCATCTCATTTTTCCCGCCGCAATCTGCTACGTCGACTTGGGTAGCAACAACCTGATCGCGGGCAAAGCCGAGGGTGCCGAGAACGTCTTGCGCGTCAAGGCGGCCGTACGTGACTTTGAGACGGAGACGAACCTCTCGGTCATCTGCGACGACGGTTCGCTCTATTCTTTCAACGTGAAGTACGCCGACGAACCCGAGAAGCTGTCTGTCGAAATGGCGGATTTTCTTTCCCAGTCTGATGGCCGTCTGCCTGCCAACCGCGCCGACATCTATTTCAAGGAACTCGGCCGCGAATCGCCCATGCTCGTCAAGTTGCTGATGAAAACGATCAAGCAGAGCAACCGCCGCACCGTCCGCCATATCGGCGCGCGGCAGTTTGGCCTCGAGTTCCTGCTTCGCGGCCTGTACGTCCACAACAACCTCCTCTACTTCCACCTCTCGGTGAAAAACGAAACCTACCTGCCTTACCCGATCGACATGATCTCCTTCAAAGTCGTCGACAAGAAAGTGGTCAAACGAACGGCTATCCAGGAACGCGTGCTGCAGCCCCTGCGTGCCTACAACCAGCCGATGCGTGTGCGTGGCAACGGGTCGGAGCGCATGGTCTTCGCCTTCGAGGGTTTCTCGCTGCCCGACGACAAGCAATTGGAGGTCACGATCCACGAACGAAATGGCGGCCGGACGCTCTCTTTCCGTGTGCAAAACGAAGACCTCCTTCGTGCCCGCCGCATCGATCACCTCAAACTGCAATGGCGATGAAACGGGCACTACTTCTGCTTATCGGCATGGTTGCAACAGCCCTCACAACGCATGCACAACGCCTCTTACCTCGGCAAACGGGTGTCGAAATCACGGCGGGCGTCCCGGTGATTCAGAACGAAAAGCTGATCCAACCCGAGACTTTCACCGTGGGCGTATCGTTCACTCGATACCTCAAAGCCGAGAATTACACCTTCCTGTCGGCCCTGTATGAACGGCAAAATCTGCCTTACGGAAAGTCGAACGTGCCGCTGACTGACGCGCTGCTGCTGGCCGGATACATGCACCCGCTGCTCTCGGACGGCGGGAAGAATGCCTTTGTCTATGCGGGGCTCTCCGCATTGGCCGGCTACGAGAAGCTTAACCGCGGCGAGTTTGTGTTGCCCAATGGCGCGGAGCTGCTCGACCGTTCGCGCCTTGTCGGAGGCGGCGGGCTGCATCTTACTGTAGAGCTGTTCCTGTCGGATCACCTGCTCTTTGTCGTCGGCGGCCGCGGACTGTTCCTCTTCGGCTCGGACGTCTATCCTTTTCGACCTGCTATCTCGGCAGGATTTCGCATCAACCTCTAACCCCAATGAATCATGAAAACGAACATCCGTAATGCGGCATGGGCGATAGGTGTCCTGCTCCTGGCCGGGTTTTGTTTGGTCGGCTGTGATCGCCGTCTGGACGTACGAACGGTTTACCCGTTCCAAGTCACCACGATGCCCATCCCGAAAATCCTCACGCTGGGCGAAGAAGTCGAGATCCGCTGCACGCTCGCGCCCGAACGCATCGTGAAGGGCACGCGCTACACCCTGCGCTATTTTCAGTACGACGGCAAGGGAGCGCTCAGCATCGGTCGACGCGGTAAACCCCTCACGCCGAACGATCGCTACGTCATCGCGCCGGGACATTTCACCCTCTATTATCACTCGCTTTCCGCCGAACGACAGTCGCTCGAAGTCGTGATCGAAGACAATCATGGCCAGAGTCAAACGCTCGCCTTCGACTTCAACAGCAAGGAAAAGGATGCTGACAGTGACTATTCTTTGCTTTCGCATCCCAGTCGGCCGCTCACTGGGGCCGCTGGATCAAAAGCGAGCCAGTGAGTCGCTCACCAGAGTCCATCGAAATCTTTTTTCATCGCTTGTATTGTTCATAATCACGGAACAAAAAAGCATCTGTCCGCGACGGATCGGTGCTTTTGTCTTTTTATCCACCCTCCAAAAAACATCTGACCACCTTATGAAAACGAAAATCGGACGCGGCCTGCTCGCGTTCCTTGTTTGTATCCAAGCGCTTGCCGCGCCTAACGCGTATGCTTGGGCGCGGAGCGATCGGCTGTTCAGCCTTCCGCTCTTCGAGCGTGCCGTCGCGTGCATCAAACATTACGAAGGGCTGCATGGCCCGAAAAACTATCCTTATGTCGGCTACGGCCACCGCCTGCTACCCGGTGAGCGGCTTTCGTGCGCGATGACAAAACGGCAGGCGGATTCCCTGCTCCGCGCAGATCTAAAGAAACGGCTCGTCACGTTTCGTCGCTTCGGTCGCGACTCCTTACTCCTTGCCGTGTTGTCGTACAACGTCGGTGAATACCGCCTCTTAGGCTACGGCAAACAGCCGAAGAGTCGCCTCGTCCAGAAGTTAGAATCGGGCGACAGAGACATCCGAGGTGAGTACACCTCGTTCTGCCGATACCGCGGCAAAGAGCTGAAAGCACTGCGTTTACGACGTCGCGTGGAGCTTGCGCTGCTCTACGAAAAGTGACGGGGAGGGGGGAGCCTCTCCCAGTCATTGCTATGGGAACGTCTCAAAGTAGTAGTCGGCAAACAATCCAAGCCAATGCAGCGGCAATGCAAAGCCATCGAATAAGGTAGAACAGCACCCGAAGAACCATTTGGAGTGTTGCATGCACGAGATAAAAGACGGCAAACAGCATCAAGATGGTGGTCAATTCTTCCGAAGTGCCTATGGCTTTCAACACCACAATACAGACGACGATCCAAGCGATTTTATGCGGTAATGTGAGGAGGCGTCGTTTCGTTTCAAATCCGTTTTTCAAGCATATGTATTACCTTTGCAGCCACTTGGATAGAATTGCCGGTGATAGATAATGGGGCTGTACACTTCGTCGGTACAGTCACTCTCTCTTTGTAAATAAGAGTGTAAATCAGGTCGTTAAATAACAAGCACATTCAATGTGCAAAATTATTGGATACTTTCTTCACAACCGTTTAATCACGGCGCTTGTGTTGATATTGATTATAATAGGTGGGCTGTCTACCGTCCCCTTTAACTGGCATAGCGGTTTCATACCACGCAATCCTGTGGCTGTAGATGCTATCCCCGACATTGGTGATAACCAACAAATCATCGCAACAGATTGGATGGGGCGCTCGCCAAAAGATATTCAAGAGCAAGTCACATACCCCCTAACAACGGCATTATTAGGAATTCCTGGTGTCAAGACCATTCGGTCAACGTCGATGTTCGGCATGTCATTTATCTATATTATCTTTAATGATGGTGTCGACTTTTATTGGAGCCGGTCACGCATTTTGGAAAAACTTAACTCGCTTCCTGCCGGTTTATTGCCCGAAGGAGTGAAACCAACACTCGGGCCAGATGCCACGGCATTAGGCCAAATTTATTGGTATACGCTCGAAGGACGAAACCCCAAAACGGGGAAACCTGCCGGTGGTTGGGATCCCCAGGAATTGAGAACCATTCAAGATTACTATGTAAGATACCAATTAAGTTCGGCCGAAGGGGTCAGCGAAGTGGCTTCAGTAGGTGGTTATGTGAAAGAATATCAGGTTGATCTCAATCCCGAAGCCATGCGCGCTTACGGCCTGAATCTCGTACAAGTCATGTTGGCTGTGAAGAATTCGAATATCGATGTAGGCGCGGGAACAATGGAAGTGAACCGCGCAGAATATTTGATTCGCGGCCTCGGTTACGTCAAAAAGCTGAAAGATTTGGAAGAGGCTGCCATCACAGATCGCCATGGTGTGGCCGTAAGAGTTAAGGATGTGGCTAAGGTTTCGTTTGGACCCGGCGACAGACGTGGCGGACTTGACAAGGAAGGGCAAGAGGCTGTGGGCGGCGTTGTCGTGGCACGTAACGGCAGTAATCCCATGGACGTCATCAACAATGTGAAAGCAAAGATTGCCGAAATGCAAGGGGGGGCTGCCTGAGAAAACGTTAAAAGATGGCTCTAAATCACGCGTCACCGTCGTGCCTTTTTACGACCGTACCAGATTGATTAAAGAGACGATTGGCACACTTGAGAGCTCACTGATGCACGAAATTCTCATCTGTATCATTGTTGTTCTTATCCTGGTGCTCAACCTACGCGCTTCTTTCGTGATTGCAACCATGCTGCCTTTGGCTGTATTAACCACGTTTATCATCATGAAATTCCTCGGGATTGAAGCCAATATTGTGGCACTCAGTGGTATCGCTATAGCCATTGGTGTGATGGTTGACGTAGGAGTTGTGTTCATGGAAAATGTGGTTCGTCATCTGAGCACTGCTCCCAATGCCCGCGGTAAGCAATTAGAAGCATTGATTTTGAATGCTGTTCATGAGGTTTCGGGGGCAGTTATGACGGGCATGGGCACTACGGTTATCAGCTTTCTACCCGTATTTGCCATGCAGGCACAAGAGGGAAAGATGTTTCATCCATTGGCTTTCACAAAGACTTTTGCCCTATTATTGGCCCTGCTTTTAGGCATTTTAATCCTCCCGACGTTAGCTTACTGGATTTTCTCACTAAGGATTCCAAAACGATGGGCGTTGAAAATTTTCAAAAAACGAGTGCCGCGCACCTTCAAAATCATGCATTGGACAGTCAGCACCAACATGCTGATTATTGCCATTGTGGTGCTTTTAGCTACCTATGAGCTTTCAAGTGTGTGGCTTCCTTTAGGGCCACAGAATGGAATGTTACTCAATTTACTGTTCGTTATCGTTACTGTGGGGGGCATCCTATCTATCCTTTGGCTTCTAGTGCTCAAGTATGAGCAAATCCTTCGTTGGTGTTTAAACCACCGATGGAAGTTTATGTCTATCCCCATATTGACCCTGATTGCTGGCGGAATGATTTGGACAAAGACGGGAAGTGAGTTCATGCCCACCTTAGATGAAGGCACTTTCATGCTCATGCCCACAAGTATGCCCCACAGTGGTGTTGAACAAAATATACAGAATTGCAAGATTTTGGGCCAGCGCATAAAAGCCATTCCCGAAGTAGAATCGGTTGTTGGCAAATGGGGACGTGTGGAAAGTGCTCTCGACCCGGCACCCATTCAAATGTATGAGATAACCATCAACTACAAACCCGAATACCAATTGGACGATGATGGTAAACGCATTCGCGACAAGAATGGCGACTATATACGTCTGTGGAGAGACGAGATTAAAAACGAAGATGACATTTGGAAAGAGATTGTTAAGGCCGCTAATGTCCCTGGATTGACAGGAAGTCCGAAACTACAACCCATTGCAACTCGGCAAGTGATGCTGTCAACGGGGATGAAAGCCCCTATGGGATTAAAGATATATGGTCCTGATTTGGCTTCGATTGAGCAGGCAGGCTTGCAAATGGAGAAGGCTTTGAAAGCGACACCCGACATCAACTCATCCTCTGTGTATTATGATCGTGCAGAAGGAGCACCTTATATAGAGATTCATCTCGACAGAGAAAAACTCGGACGTTATGGCATTCAAGTGGGGACTGTGCAACGTGTTATCGAGACAGCTATCGGTGGAATGGCTGAAGGAAGCACCGTTGAGGGGCGCGAACGATTCCCTATTCGTGTGCGTTATGCACGTGAATTGCGAGACGACCCCGATGTGTTAAACGGAATACTTGTCCCAACAGCCGAAGGAACACAAATTCCTTTGGGTGAACTGGCAACCTTTGATTTCGTCAAAGGCGCAACGATGATTCAGAGTGAAAACACGTTTTTAATGGGTTATGTCACGTTTGATAAGGTGGGAAACAAGGCAGAAGTGGATGTTGTTCATGCAGCTCAAAAACATATTGACGAGCTTGTAGCTCATGGAAAGATTAAACTTTCTAAGGGTGTCACGTATAAATTTACGGGCACTTACGAGCAACAGATTCATGCTGCAGAACGCCTTCAGGTAGTCATTCCTATTACGTTGATTCTCATTTTCTTGATCCTTTTCTTCCAATTTAAAAGCGTCATGGCCTCAATGATACACTTCTCGGGTGTTTTTGTAGCCTTTGCGGGCGGCTTTATCCTGATTTGGCTCTACGGACAAGACTGGTTTTTTAACTTCAATATCGCGGGAGTGAATATGCGAACCCTCTTTGGTATGGGACAAATCAACCTCAGTGTTGCCGTTTGGGTAGGCTTTATCGCACTCTTTGGCATCGCTACAGACGATGGTGTTTTGATGGGAACCTACATCCATCAGGTGTTCTTAAAACGACAACCCCATAGTCCTTTAGAGATTCGCGAGGCTGTTGTTGAAGCCGGATTGAAGCGTGTTCGCCCAGCAGCAATGACCACTGCGACAACACTTATTGCGCTATTGCCCGTGCTTTCATCCACAGGAAAGGGCTCAGATATTATGGTTCCGATGAGCATTCCTACCTTTGGCGGCATGTTAATACAGACCATGACAATGTTTGTTGTGCCAGTTTTCCAATGCTGGTGGCGTGAATCGGCCTTGAAACGTGAACAAAAGAAAAGTACGATTACAAACAAAAATGAGCATGAAGAATAAGATTTTATATTTCCTATGCATAGGACTATTCGCCTGCTATGGCAGTGCTCATGCGACAGGAATAGACAATAAAGAAGATAGTTTGGCCGTGTATATTGCCGAAGCAATACGCAACAATCCCGGTCTGAAGAGTGAATATCAGGCCTATCAGGCGCAAATGGCCAATGCGCAAGGTGCGGGTGTCTTGAGCGATCCACAGCTAAGTGTCGGCCTTGGAAAACAGCGTACAACTATAACCATTATGCAGATGTTTCCATGGTTTGGCACACTGAAAGCAGGTCGCGAACAAATGGAATATAAAGCGCAAGAGGCCTACCAGAAGTTTCGCGAAAAAAGCTTATCGTTAGCTTTCGACGTTGAGAAACAATGGTATTCCATACTTGCAACGCAAGAAAAGGTGAAAGCTGTAAAACAGAAACGCGTGCTTTTAAACGATATTAAAAAGGTGGCTATCTATCTTTATAAGAACTATACTTCAGGGCGTAACACGAAAATGAGCGACCAATTACGCCTTGATGCAGAAGAGGAGCGATTGAAAGAACAAACGGAAAGTCTTGAAACCCAACTGACTTTACAAAAGCAGCAGTTTAATATCACGCTGCATCGGCAGCCAAATGTAGCTTTGTCCCTACCCGATTCCATCCCATTACGGCAGATGCCCACCTTTAATTGGACAGAGATTGAACGAAACAATCCCAAACTCGCACAGTATTCGGCTATCCAAAAGGCGTTTAAATCACAAGAAGAGCAGACCAGAGCAAAAGGTATGCCCATGATAGGTGTGGGACTTCAATATATGCTCAATGGGAAAGTTGACATGCCAATGGAGCCCAACATGAACGGAAAAGACATGGTGATGGCCATGGTGAGCGTCACAATCCCCGTTTATCGCAAAAAGATTACGTCGGCTATCCGTAGTGCACAACTCATGGAACGTAGCGCAGCCTACAATTATCAAAGTCAGTTGGATGCACTTCAAAGCACATATCTCAGCATTGAACAGCGTGCTGACGATATAAAACGCAAATTGAAGCTTTATGAGAGTGAGGTGAGTTTGCTCAACAGAACGCTCGAACTGATGCAAAAAGAATATGCTACGGGGGCAGCATCGCTCACAGATATTCTTCAAACGACACGCGAAAGCATCGACTACGACCTCTTAAAAGCCGAAGCCAATGCGCAATATAACACCATCACAGCAGAGGCTATCCAGCTCCTTGCACGCGATGTGAAGTAAAAGAATGTATAACTAAAAGAAGCAAAAGACGATGAAAGATTTTATAAAAAAAACATATCCTGCTATCGTTTGCCGCTGCGCTGACAATAGGACTCCTATTAGGGTGGCTCCTCTTCCGCACCACTCACGCAACAGATGCACACCAACATTCGGGAGGAAAAACGATGTATACCTGCTCCATGCACCCACAAGTGAGACAGGATCACCCCGGAAAATGCCCCATCTGTGGGATGGATCTTATCCCTGTCAACGATGAAAAGCAAAGCGCAACAACAACCGATTCCAATGCTATTGTGATGAGTGATGAGGCCGTGGCATTGGCAAATATCGAGACAGAGGTTGTTGGCAGCGGAGCAACAAACAAAGAAGTGCGCCTATTCGGGAAGATATTGCCCGACCAGCGCTTAGAACAAACGCAGTCATCTTACGTGGAAGGACGCATCGAGAAACTATTGATCAATGCGTCGGGCGACCGTGTTAGTCGTGGACAAGCATTGGCTGTAATCTATTCTCCGACGCTATACGCCATTGAACAAGAACTGATTGCAGCTCTGGACTTCCCTGAATCGCCCCAAAAGAAACCGCTGATTGACGCAGCTATTGAGAAGCTTAGACTGCTGAATATCACACAAGCACAGATCAATCAGCTGATGCACACACGCAAAGCATCCCCCTACACCACGCTGAAGGCCAATACTTCGGGCACTGTGATTGAAAAGAATATCAATCCAGGCGATTATGTTAAACAAGGACAAGCGTTGCTGAAGATTGCAAATCTCGGCAAGGTTTGGGCCATGTTCCAAGCGTATGAGAGCGACTTACCATTTATTCATGTTGGTGAAAAGATTCACTTTACAGCCGAAGCAATGCCTGGAAAAGTGTTCACGGGCAGCGTAAGTTTCGTCGATCCCGTGATTGATTCTTCCAGTAGAACGGCCGGTGTACGCGTAGAAATGAATAATGCAAATGGATGGTTTAAACCCGAAATGACCTTGACGGGCAACATTGTGGTCAACATGAAGCAATATCATGGTGAGATTGTCGTGCCGAAGAGTGCCGTGATGTGGACAGGAAAACGAAGTGTCGTCTATGTAAAAGACACGGGAGAAACGCAACCTACTTTCAGATTACGACGTGTAACATTAGGTCCTTCGCTATCCAATGGCTATGTCATCACGGATGGTTTGGCTGAAGGCGAAGAGATTGTGACGAATGGAACCTTTGCTGTTGATGCCAGTGCACAGCTGGCTGGCAAAGAAAGTATGATGGATCAGTAACATTATTTTATTTATTTAATATAACAAGAAAATGAAAAAAGTGATTTTAACAATGCTTGCTGTTGCAGCCATGAGCGCAACCATGCAGGCCAAAACAGTGAAAACAGAAATTCCAGTAAACGGGAAATGTAACGAAATGTGTAAGCCACGCATAGAGAAAGCCGCAAAAGCTGTTCCCGGTGTGTTGTCGGCTACATGGAATTTAAAAGCACAAAAGCTCACGCTTGTGTACGACAACACCAAGACTGACACGAAGAAAGTGCAGAAAGCGGTAGCTGCTTCAGGTCACGATAGTGGCAATATAAAAGCCTCACAAGCCACTTATAATAAACTTCCTGGATGCTGCAAATACCGTAAGTAAACGGTAAATGCCAGACCAACCGGCGAATAAAGGAACGATTATCATCGCCCCCTATTCGAAGGTTGGTCTGTTTTTGTGGTCCCATTGATTGAATACCAATCGCCTGTTGAAGTTTAAGCAGAACAAGACCCAAGGGCATTCCGCACACAGTGGTGTTACTATACCTCACAACGACGGCTTACTTTCTTTGATGGACGAAGCTCCTGAGAGTTTAAATTCCTCTATCTTCAGCCGCCCCCTTATATGAGAGTTGCAGCAAATCTATTAAACGATGGGTAAAACATGCTGGCACCAATAAACACATTAGTTGGCATTGTGCTCGCCACTCTTTTGCAGTAAATATCCTAAATAATGGTGCTAATACCCAAACCGTTGCCAGCCTTTCGGGGCATAGCAGACTAAAACACACGGAGAAAATATACTCTTGCAGTAGATAAATTGAAAGAAGAAGCAATCAATAGCTTACCGGAATCGAAGATTTAAGATGAAAAACAAATTGAAAAATATTTTTTTTAGCCAGCAAACCATGGGGCTTGTTGCTGCTTTTTTAGCCACTTTCGTAGCTGCCTTTGCGCATTTTTATGTACTTTTGCAGACAAATAGAAACGAAAACGGGCGGGCATTGCGTGCCGGCTCCTATCAATAAAACGAAATTATGGCTTTGAAATGTGGTATTGTGGGCTTGCCCAACGTTGGTAAATCAACCCTCTTCAACTGCTTGTCGAGCGCCAAAGCGCAGTCGGCAAACTTTCCTTTTTGCACCATTGAGCCCAACTTGGGTGTCATCACTGTGCCCGATGAGCGCCTAAACCAACTGGCAGCATTGGTGCATCCCGGCCGCATCGTGCCCGCAACCTGCGAGATTGTCGACATTGCGGGCTTGGTAAAAGGTGCGTCGAAAGGCGAAGGTTTGGGCAATAAGTTCTTGGGAAACATCCGCGAGTGCGACGCTATCATCCACGTTATCCGCTGCTTCGACGACGACAACATCGTGCGTGAGGGCGGCATGGCGGTCAATCCGTTGGAGGATAAAAGCATCATCGACACCGAGTTGCAGCTGAAAGACCTCGAAACTATCGACAGTCAGCTGGCCAAACAGCAAAAGGCGGCTGCGGCAGGCAACAAAGATGCCAAGCTCATGTGCACCGTCCTCGAGGCCTACAAAGCCGTGTTGGAACAGGGAAAAAATGCCCGCGAGGTGACCTTTGACAGCAAAGACGAACAGCAAGTGGCCCACGATTTGTTCCTGTTGACCACCAAACCCGTGCTCTATGTGTGCAATGTCGATGAAGCCAGCGCCAAAACGGGCAACGACTATTCGCGCCAAATTGAGGCGATGGCGGCCGAAGAGGGAGCCGAAGCCATGGTGATTGCGGCCAAAACCGAAGAGGACATCGCCTCGTTGGAGACCTATGAGGACAAGAAAATGTTCTTAGAAGAGTTGGGATTGAGCGAAAGTGGCGTCAACCGACTCATCAGAAAGGCCTATGCTTTGCTCAACCTGCAGACATTTATCACGGCAGGCGAGATGGAAGTGAAGGCGTGGACGTTTCACAAAGGATGGAAGGCGCCGCAATGTGCCGGTGTCATTCACACCGACTTTGAAAAGGGATTTATCCGCGCCGAAGTAATCAAATTCGACGATTATCTGCAATATGGCTCCGAAGCAGCGGTGCGCGAGGCCGGCAAACTGGGCATCGAAGGCAAGGATTATGTGGTGCAGGACGGCGACATCATGCACTTCCGCTTCAACGTTTAAACATCGTTTAAAGATCAACGCAAATGACAACACTCCTGAACTACATCGTTTGGAACCCCGATGTCTATCTCATTCAAGTGGGCCATTGGGGGCTTCGCTGGTATTCTGCCTGCTGGCTTTTAGGCCTCTTGGGCGCCTATTTCATGGTGAAGTGGCTGTTCTACCACCAACATATTGCCGAGAAAACGGTCTTCGTTGGCGGCAAAAAGCAAGTCGTCAACGTGTTCGATCCGCTGTTTATCTATTGCTTTCTCGGCATTCTGATTGGTGCCCGCTTAGGGCATTGCCTGTTCTATCAGCCCGATTACTTCCTCTCTTCGGGCACACACTTCATCGAAATGCTCATCCCCTATCACAAAATGCCCGACGGATCGTGGCAGTTTGTGGGCTACGAAGGGCTTGCCAGTCATGGCGGAACGCTGGGATTGATGATAGCCTTGTGGCTCTATTGCCGCAAGACGGGCGTGAAACTGTGGCAGGTGTTGGACGACATTGCCCTCGCAACGCCCATCACCGCTTGCTTCATTCGCTTGGGAAACCTGATGAACAGCGAGATCATCGGCAAGGTGACCGACGTGCCTTGGGCATTTATCTTTGAGCGTGTCGACCAGCATCCGCGCCATCCCGGCCAGCTTTATGAGGCCCTTGCCTATGCATTGTTCTTCTTTGTGGGCTGGTATTTCTACCGCGTGCGCAAACAAGCTGTGGGCAAAGGGTTCTACTTTGGGCTGTGCATCACGCTGATTTTCGTGTTCCGGTTCTTCATCGAATACACCAAAGACGTGCAGGTTGACTTTGAAAGTGGCATGCTGCTCAATATGGGTCAGCTCTTGAGCGTGCCCTTTGTGGTGCTCGGCATCTACTGCATGTGGCGTGCAAAACAACAGAAATAGCTTTTATTTCCATAAGTTCGGGCAATCGGACTGCTGACTTTTCAGCGTCTGGTTGCCTTTTTTCGTGCCACAACGTCTGCGCCAATGTGCCGCCACAAGCTGCATCTTGGCAGACCACGCACGAAAAACAGCACAAATGTTACCCGCAACCTGCGTGGCACAAGGCTTGCTATGAAAAAGGCGTACAATTCACTTTCAGTAAACATTTAAAAGAAATAAGCAATGGAGAAATTTGAAAAAGGCAAGGTTTTCGCCGCCAACAACGTGATTGACTATGCAGAAGGCGGCGTAGTGAGCAAAGAGTTTGTGCACAATGCAGCGGGCAGTGTGACGGTGTTCAGCTTCGACAAAGGACAAGGTTTGTCGGAACACACCGCTCCCTTCGATGCGCTCATCCAAGTGATTGACGGCACCATGCAACTCAATGTCGAGGGCACCGACCACCAAATCCACACGGGCGAGAGCTTTGTCATCCCCGCAGGTGCGCGCCATTCGGTGCAAGCCAACGAGCGTTTTAAAATGCTCATCACAATGATTCGCGGATAAGTGTAAGCCTCTCCCCGCAACATCCTGAAACAATATGGGCGACATTCATCGGTAATGTCGCCCATATTCTGTCTTAAAGTGGTGCATATTTCATTCAAAAGTGGCGCATATTACTGAGCAATATGCGCCACTTTAGCAATGGTCACCGCCCACACTGCACAGGCAAAGCCTTCACATCAGGGCATAAAAAAAGGACTCCGCCGAGCCCCTCTTATTAACCTTAAATCTAATACTATGAAAAACACTGCAAAGGTAACACTTTTTTAGCAATCCACGACGCATCTACCAAAGAAAATGCAAAAAAGCTTTTTTCTTTGATATAAATCAACCTTCTGCACATTTCGCTTGTCCAACAATCCCATTTACAACGCTAAAGAACTTTAAAAACTTGCGCATATCAGAAATATACCCTATCTTTGCAACAGTAAAAACATAGCGAATAGAAAGAAGAAGTTTGGAATTCTGACCAACAAGACGTGTCGGAATTCTTTCTTTTTTTGCTACTTCAACTTAGAATTTATTAACAAAAAGATAGTAATATATGGCTTACATGTCACAAGAAGGCTACGATAAACTCGTAGCAGAGCTGCAAAGGCTCGAAGCGATTGAGCGTCCTAAGGCATCAGCTGCTATTGCTGAAGCACGAGACAAGGGCGACTTGAGTGAAAATTCCGAATATGATGCGGCCAAAGAGGTGCAAGCACATTTAGAAAGTAAAATCAATAAACTGAAGCTTGACATCGCTGAAGCGAAGATTGTTGACGTTTCGCGCCTCTCAACCGATGCCGTTCAAATCATGAGTAAGGTGGAGATGACCAACCTTTCGACAAAGGCTAAGATGGTTTATACCATCGTAAGCGAAAACGAAGCCAACTTGAAATTAGGCAAAATCAGCATCAAGACACCCATCGCACAAGGTATCCTGAACCACAAAGTGGGCGACACGGTGGAAGTTTCTATCCCACGTGGCACCATCAAATTGCGCATCGATAAAATCAGTATCGAGGCATAAGTTCAACATTTGCATATATAATAAGGTATGAGCACACTGTTTTCAAAGATTGCTGCGGGCGAAATTCCCAGCTATAAATGTGCTGAGAACGACAAGTTTTTTGCGTTTTTAGACATCAATCCCGTTGCGCCGGGCCACACATTGGTCATTCCGCGCCAAGAGATTGATTATATTTTCGACATGAGCGACGAAGACATCGCTGCGTTTCAAGTGTTTGCCAAGAAGGTAGCACGTGCGCTAAAACAAGCCTTTCCCTGCCGAAAAGTGGGACAGGCCGTGATTGGTCTCGAGGTGAACCATGCCCACATCCACCTCATCCCCATGCAAAGCGAGGCCGACATCGACTTCAAACATCACGTAAAGATGAGTGAAGACGAACTGAAAGCCGCATCCGAAAAAATTCAAAAGGCGTTTCAACAGCTATAAATGAGCGGCCCAACAAGCCGCATGCCAACAGAAAACATATAGGCAATCGTGCTATTTTTGCGCGCCTATATGTTTTTTTTGTTTGTTTCTTTCGCCAAAAGGCGACCTCTTTCAGCACAAACGACGCTGCACCATAAGCCCTTTCTGCTCCCTTTCAGCACCTGTTTTTTCATCGAAGGCTCCATCAAAACCGATTTTCTCACATAGTTTGTGTATCTTTGTAGCAAGAACCAAAATATAACAATGATGGAAAAGATTCAATTAGCTAATGGGGTTGCGATGCCTTTATTGGGGTATGGCGTGTTTTTAGTGCCTTCAGATGAGTGCGAACGATGCGTAAGCGATGCGTTGAAAGTGGGCTATCGCCTGATAGATACGGCGCAGGCCTATGGCAATGAGGAGGGTGTTGGTCGTGCATGGCGCAAGAGTGGCATCGCACGCGATGAGCTTTTCTTGGTTACTAAGGTGTGGGTTAGCCATGCAGGTGAGGCAAAAGCGGCCGCCAGCATTGAAGAAAGTCTGCGCAAATTGGATACCGATTACATCGATTTGCTGCTCATTCATCAGCCTTATGGCGACGTTTTCGGCACTTGGCGCGCTATGGAAAAGGCCTATAAAGATGGAAAAGTGCGCGCCATTGGCGTTTCAAACTTCCAAGCCGGACGCTTCTTTGACTTTGCACATTTCGTAGATGTGAAACCGATGGTCAACCAATTGCAATGCAATGTGCTGGCACAACAGAACGACATACAGCCCATTTTGGCCGAAACCAGTACCAAAACGATGGCTTGGGGACCGCTTGGTGGTCAAGGAGTTGATGGCATTATTGAGAGCGATTTGCTTTCGGGTATCGGGCAAAAGTATGGTAAGTCGGCCGCACAAGTGGCGCTTCGCTGGCTCACGCAACGCGGTATTGTGGCCATTCCAAAGAGCAGTCACATCGAAAGGATGCAGCAAAACTTCGACATTTTCGATTTCTCGCTCACCCAAGATGAGATGAATCAGGTGGCAACAATGAACCAATCGGATGCCGGTTTCAGAGACTTCACGTCGCCAGACTTTGCAAAATATATCATCAACTATACTATATAGCCATCTGTTTTTGGCGAGATTTCTCACGCTGTGATGCCCACTTCTTTTGTACTTCATGGCTTATCGTGATGTAAAAATCGTTACAAAACGTGACAAGAGAGCACAGCATAAGAAGCGAAACCACCGACAATAGCCCTTCATTGCATGCACAGCAATGAAGGCTAAAGGCGCTATGAAGGAGTCAAAACGTGCGCTTAATGCGCCATTCGACACCCCTTCAGTACAAAAAGGCATCGGAAAAGTCGCTCACATGGGGGTGTTTAGGAGTTCGATAGACACTTTTCTTCACACTGATGATTTCCTTTTCGGAGACAATAATGTTACAAAATGCCTCTAAAATATTTTTTTCTTATTTTTATTTGGCGCGTATTTCGAAAAACTATATCTTTGCTTTTGTATTCAAAGAGAATATTGGTCGGGGCGCATGCTTGCATCAACCCAACAACGAAACGATTAATTTAATAAATAGAACGTATGAAGAAGTTAGTTTTAGCAGCTGTGATGACGCTTTCAACAGTGGCAACATTCGCACAGCATGAAGAAGGTTCTTTAACCATTCAACCGCGCGTTGGCATCAACATTGCCAACTTAACGAAACTCGATGGCAGCAAAGTTCGCTTAGGATTAGCTGCTGGTGCAGAGTTAGAATATCAGGTAATGGACATCTTATCGGTGTCAGCCGGCACCATGTATTCTATGCAAGGAGCTAAGAAGTCGGGTGAAACAGCGAAATTAGATTACATCAATGTGCCGGTGATGGCCAACGTTTACGTGGTTAAGGGCTTGGCCGTTAAACTCGGTTTGCAACCCGGTTTCAAGATAAATGCCAAACAGACGAGTCCCATGGGGACACAAAAAGTCTCTGATGCAAAGGCAGTTGACTTGTCGATTCCCGTAGGTTTGAGCTACGAATTTAAAAACTTTGTGCTCGATGGCCGTTATAACTTTGGCCTGACCAAAGTCATTAAGGACTTCGATTACAAGAACAGTGTGTTCCAAATCACTGCTGGTTACAAGTTCGACATCTAAAAAAGTAAGAGAAAGGTTTTTAGTTTTAGCATATTTTTAGATTAAATTTATTACATCGTTTATAGCAGGATGTGTTGCGAAATACATCCTGCTTTTTTATGCTTTCGCACATCTCCGTGCAAAATGAGGGTGCCTTTTTGGCCGTCGCTCTATTTTTTTGTAGTTTTGTAGCATCAATACAATAAGGCAATCAACAATGGAAAATCCGTATATCAAGCAGTTCCCGCAGCTCATGGCGGGCAAAACAGTGATGTATGTGCATGGCTTTCTGTCGTCGGCACAAAGCGGAACGGTGAAGATGTTGCGCGAGCTCATGCCCCAAGCCACCATCATCGCCGAGGATTTGCCCGTCGATCCCGAGGCCGCTATGCAGCTGTTGCGCGAATTGGTGGCACAACATCAGCCCCAACTCATCATCGGAACGTCGATGGGAGGCATGTACACTGAGATGCTAAGAGGTGTGGATCGCATCGTGGTGAACCCCGCTTTCGAGATGGGTGACACGATGAGTAGCATGATGGGACAGCAGGAATTTCAAAACCCTCGACAAGACAAAGTGCAGGAGTTGATGGTCACCAAAGGCCTCATCAAGGCTTATAAAGACTGCACCACCCACTGTTTTGAAGGCTTGGACGAGGCCGATCGACAACGCGTTTACGGCCTTTTTGGCGACGAAGACCCCGTGGTGCACACCTATGATGTCTTTCATGCCCACTATCCCAACGCCATTTATTTCCACGGTGCACACCGACTCACCGACAAGATTGCACTGCATGCCCTCATTCCTGTCATCAGATGGATTGACGATCAACAAAACAATACCGAGCGACCTATCGTGTATCTGCATTACGATGCCTTGCATGATGACTATGGGAAAGCCACCAGCAGCATGCACAAAGCCTATGAGCTGTTGTTGGAGAACTATCAGGTTTATGTCGTAGCGCCTGCCCCTACCGACAACCATCCCTATCTCAACGCGGTGCAAACCTGGGTAGAAGACTTCCTCTCCACGCCCGCTTTCAACCGCCTTATCTTCTGCAATCAGCCGCAACTGCTCTATGGTGACTATTTCATCACGCCCTATGCCATCCCCAATTTCATGGGAACGGTGGTGCAATGGGGTAGCGACGAGTTCAAGACGTGGGAAGAAATCATCACCTTTTTCGAACGTTTGGGTGGACAATGAGTACCCACTGCCATTACACTTAGTAACGCGATGGCCGACACTCCCGCCCCCTTTTGTGTGCAAGCGGCATTCCTTGCGGCAGCAATCTGCATGAGATTTGCCCATAATCTGCACCACTTTACCGGGCAAAATGCGCTACTTTGCAGCGTAAAATGCACCACATTTCATCACCATCTCATCCACATTTCTCGACAATGAACAACGAAATCGTTTATGGCTTCACCGAAACGCCCTTCGGAACCATCATCGTTGCCCGCACCATCGTTGGCATTTGCGATGTCGCTTTCCTTAGTTGGAACCGCGCAGCAGTCATCAAAGAGTTGGCAACCCATTGGGGAACCTACACGCCAACCACGCAAAACAACGTGATGGCCGACACGGTAAGGCGTGTCATCTTTGAGGATTACGACCACCCTTTGACGCTCGATTTGCAAGGAACGCCCTTTCAACGCAAGGTGTGGCAAACGCTTATGCAAACCCAACGCGGCGAGACGCTGTCCTATGAAGCGCTGGCTTTGCGCGCCGGTGAGCCCAAAGCCATTCGCGCTGTGGCCTCGGCTGTGGCGCAAAATCGCGTGGCGATGCTCGTGCCTTGCCACAGAGTAATTCATAAAGACGGCACGTTGGGCGAATATCATTGGGGGAAAACGCTCAAACAACAGCTCCTCGACTGGGAGAAAAACGCATAGCCCATGGCGCATTTCACCACGAGCGACGAACTCTTTCAGCGCATTGTCGACATGGTTCACACACCCGAGACCACGCCGATACAACAACCTTTGCACGACACTTTGGTGCTCGTTTGCCAGACAGCCTTGGCCAATAGTCCGCTCATCTTTGGCAATCTCTTTGCACAAGTCGACTACATTTGCCAAAAAGCCCATTGCACTGCGACCGACACCCACGCCATTCAGCACATGCGAAGGGTGAGCAATCGCAGCGAAAAGCTAACGCCTGAAGAACGTTTACAGGCCTTCCGCGCCTTGGCTTTGTTGGTTTCGGCAGCCTTTAAAACGCCCATTCCGGCCACGTTAGTGGGCTTATTGCCCGAGCGAGAGGCCACCCCTATCACGGCCACCCACATTGATTATCGCTACATGCGCGGCATTGTGCAACGCGTTTCGGACGACAGCATCACCTTGTTGATAGACCAAACGGTGCGCGAAAACCCGTTCACGGTGAAGCTACAAGCCCATCAGGACTACCTTCTTGACATCGTTCAGGTAGGCCATCAGCTCAACCTCATCGACGTAAACACCGCCCATGAGGCCGCCATCATCGTGTTCGAGCCCGACTTTCTCGTCGACATCAGCAGCATTGCCCATTGCTTTACCGACTATGGGCACCATCCTTTTGCCTATTTGTTGCACGCTTTCGAACCCTCATTCATCAATCAACCCATCCTCTTAGGCTACTTTGCGGGGGCGGCACTCGACGACATTATCAACCAAAAAGGCGACTACCATTGGCAGGAAACCTTGAAGAAAAGTTTCAAAGAGCAGGCCTTAGCCTATTGCGCCTGCAAGGATTTCAATCAGAAAGAAGACTTCAAAACGGCCGCTATTCGGCAGACACAACACATCGAAAGCATTGTAAAAGCGCTCTTCGATGCACCACTTTCTCAGACAACGGCACCGATCGGCGAGGCCGTTTACAATCGCAATAAAGCCGTTTTAGAGCCATCTTTTGTGTGCGAAGCCTTGGGATTGCAAGGCCGTGTCGACCTGATGACCACCGATTTCAAACTGTTGGTGGAGCAGAAATCGGGTAACAATTTCAACCTTCAGCGCCAACAACCCAACTCATTTGGCAGCTACCAGTTGGAGAATCACTACGTGCAGCTGTTGCTTTATTACGGCGTTTTGCGGCAGAATTTCAACGTGTCGACGCAGCATATCGCCATGCGTCTGCTCTATTCCAAATATCCCTTGCCGGGCGGTTTGGTGGCCGTCAACTTCTATCAAAAGCTGTTCCGCGAGGCCATTGCACTGAGAAACCGCATCGTAGCCCATGAATATCGCTTTGGCAAGCAGGGATTTCAAGGCATCATCGAGGCGCTTTCGGTCGACATGCTCAACGAGAAAAAGCTCGAAACGCCCTTCTTCAAACAATGGATAGCACCTCAACTCAACGGCATTATTGCGCCACTTCATGCCCTAAACCCATTGGAAAAAGCCTATTTTGAGCGCATGGTTTCGTTTGTTTTCAGCGAGCAATTAGCGGCGAAAGTGGGTGCGAAAGAGGGCATCACCCACAGTGTTTCCGACCTGTGGAATATGCCTTTGGCTGCCAAAAAAGAGGCCGGCGAGATTTATACCGACCTCACTTTGGCCGAGAAACGCAAGAGCAAACCGATGCATGGCTACGACATCCTCACGTTTAACGTGCCGCAACAGGGCGAGAACTTTCTGCCCAATTTCCGCTTAGGCGACTTGGTTTATCTCTATTCCTACGCCGAAAACGAGGCGCCCGACGTGAGAAAGGCATTGCTTTTCAGAGGGAACCTCACCGAAATCAACAGCCGGCAACTGACCATTCAGACGGCAAACCCCGTGGCTTTGGATGGAAAATGCTGGTGTGTGGAGCACAGTAGCAGCGACATCACCACCACTTCGGCGCTCAAATCGCTCTACACCTTCATCACAACAGCACCCCATCTGCGCCAATTACTGTTAGGACAGGCGACCCCTCGAGCCGACAAAACCATCCGGCTAAGCCGCTCTTACCACCCCATGTACGACGCATTGATTGAAAAAGTGTTCCAAGCGCAAGACTATTTCCTGCTCGTAGGCCCCCCGGGGACGGGCAAAACGAGCATAGCTTTGCAGTTTATGGTGCGCGAAGCCATGGCCAAACAACAGACGGTGTTGCTGATGAGCTACACCAATCGCGCTGTGGATGAGATTTGCGAGATGCTGCAAAGCAACGCCATCGACTATCTGCGCATCGGCAATGCCTACACTTGCGACAAGCGTTTTCGCAGCCACTTGTTGAGCGAATGTATTGAAGCGCAGCCTCAACTGTCGGCCATTCGTGAACGATTGCGCCGGCAAGCCGTCGTGGTGGGCACCACCAGCACGCTGCAAAGCAAGGCGTTTCTCTTTGATGTGAAAGCGTTTGACTGGGCGATTATCGATGAAGCGAGTCAGATTTTAGAGCCGCAACTCGTGGGATTGCTGAGCCATTTGCCCAAATTTGTGCTCATTGGCGACCACAAACAGTTGCCCGCCGTGGTGCAACAAGATGCCGAAGTGTCGGCCGTTGCCGAGCTTTTGCTCCGTGATATAGGCCTCACAAACTGCCGAAATGCGCTGTTCGAACGGCTCATCACCCTCGAACGGCAGCACCAACGCACCGATTTTGTGGGCACATTGCGCTATCAAGGGCGCATGCATCCCGCTGTTGCGGCCTTCCCAAACGCCATGTTTTACGCTGAAGAACAGCTGCAACCCGTGCCACTTCCCCATCAAACAGCCGAACGATTGGCCTACGACCTGCCCTCCGAAGACGCCTTAGATGAGGCGCTGAAGCAGCATCGTGTGCTGTTTATTCCATCGAAAAAAAGCCACGAAGTGCAGGCTTCTGACAAGGTAAATTGGCATGAAGCGCAGCTCGTGGCGCATGTGTTGCGTCGCATTCATCGCTTTTATGGCGCGCGATTCGACGCTGATAAAACGGTTGGCGTGATTGTTCCCTATCGCAATCAGATTGCCATGATCAGGCAAGCGATAGAGCCTTTGGGCGTGCCGGCGCTCGAAAACATCAGCATAGACACGGTGGAACGCTATCAAGGAAGCCAGCGCGACGTGATGATTTATAGTTTCACCGTACAACATCGCTACCAACTCGACTTCTTAACGGCAAATAGTTTTGAGGAAGGAGGGTGCATCATCGACCGCAAACTCAATGTGGCGCTCACACGAGCTCGCCTGCAAATGATTTGCATCGGGTGCGAAGAGGTGTTGAAGGAGGATGCATTATTCAAAAAACTCATCGCCCATTCTGCAAGCATCACGCCTGAAGAAAGGTAAGATGAGTTTCTACTTATAACAATAAGAATTGTCATCATCTCACTTTCGGAAAGTCTTCCTTACGATTTCTGTAACGTTTTCCATTGTCATTATGGGTAGATAGGCGCCGGTTTCTCTTCTTTTCCCACGCGATTTGCCTGTTTTGGGCGAATAATCGCAGGAGGAGCGGTGGGAGTGTGGCAGAAATATTGTAACTTTGTGCGAAGAGAATAACAAACAAAGTCCCCACAATGGGCATGGACACCAACATTTATCGCATGAAAAATGGCATGCTCTTGGGCATCCTATTGTGCCTCGTGGCGCTATGGCCGAGCCGTGTTTGCGCAAAAAACAGCGCCACTAATCCGGCACAGATGCTGCAAAAATTGGATGAAAGTCTGACAAAAAAGGCGCAATACGAACAGCAAAAGCTGCAACGCATTGCGCAACTGAAAGCACAACTCCCACGCACCTTTGACCGCAAACGCTACGCACTTTTGCGACAACTCTACAAGGAATATGCCTCCTACCAGTACGACTCGGCCTACACCTACGCACAGCAAATGAACCAAATGGCACTGCAACTGTGCAGTCAAGACTTCCACATCGAAGCCCAATGTGCGCAGGTGTTTTGTCTGCTTTCGGCCGGGTTGTTTCACGAAGGTGTCGCCACGCTGCAACCAATCGACATCGCCCACGCCACGGCTCCCTATCAAAAGCTCTATTTTTCCACAGCTGCCCGTCTCTATTATGATTTGGCCGATTACACCCATGCAGCTCCTTACGTTGGCGAATACATTGCAAAGGGTTCTGTTTTCACCGATTCACTGCTCCACTATCTGCCGCGAAACAGCGACGAATGGCTCTACGCTTCAGCCATGCAAGCCATGAAATGGCGCCACTTCACGACGAGCAATCGTTATTTCAAACAGTTGCTTTCGCGCAACCATGTCGATGCCCATACGCGCGCCATCATCACCTCTTGCATGGGATGGACCAAGCTTTTTCAGCACGAAAAGGCCGCAGCCATCTGCCTGTTGGCGCAAGCTGCCATCTATGATAACGTCTCGGCAACCCGCGAAACCACTGCCCTTTGCACGTTGGCCCGTCTGCTTTATGAGCAAGGCGACATTCAACGAGCCACCGAATATGTGCGCCAATCGCTGCAAAATGCCAATTTCTATGGTGCACGCCAGCGCGTTATCGAGGTGAGTGGCATCTTGCCCATCATCGAACAAGACCGCTATCGCATGGTCGAAAGCCAGCGCAACGCCTTGGCTTCCACGGCCATCATCGCCGTTTTGTTTGTCATTGCCCTGCTCGTCTTCACCTATTTCATTCGCCGACAAATGCGTAAAACCAAGCAGGCACAGGCGGTTATTGCACAGCGCAAAGCTGAATTGGAGCGCATCAACGCCCAGTTGCGCGAGGCAAACACCATCAAAGACGAGTACATCGGGCAGTCGTTTTATGCCAATGCCGAATATATCAATAAGGTGGAAAAGCTCTATCGCACCATCGATGCGAAGCTTGCAACGCGACAATTTGCCGATTTGCGTGCCTCATTGAAAGAACATCAGCTCATGGACGAGCGCAAATCGATGTTCGAAGACTTCGACAAAACTTTTCTAAACCTGTTTCCTCATTTCATCACGCGCTACAATCAGCTTTTCGATGACGCGCCAGCGCACGAGAAAACCAACACGCTGACCACCGAAATGCGCATCTTTGCGCTCATCCGTTTGGGCATCAACGACTCCGAACGTATTGCCAAATTCCTGCACTATAGCATCCACACCATCAACACTTATAAGACACGTGTGAAGAATAAATCGAAGGTAGACAACGACCAATTCGAAGCAAAAATCATGGAAATATAAGTCCGCTTGATACCATTTTGCACAGCATGGCGCACAAAGCTGCACACTTCAGCCCCAAGATAAGGTGCACGGCAGCCCATTTTCACGCCCGAATCATCTCTGCTTTTGCGCCAAAATCATGCTGCTACACCCTGTAACTGCACTGCTTTTGCGAAAAAAAAACAACTACACCCCGTAACTGGGGCACTTTTTTACAAAAACACCCAACTACACCCCGTTATGATATGGTTTTCAAAATAAAACTCCCAACTACACCCTGTAGTTGGGTTGCTTTTGCGAAAAGTCCCCGAACTACACCCTGTAGTTGGGCTATTTTTGTGCAAAACAAGGCACTGTTGGAGTGCAAATCAGGCCGAGATGGCCAGCAAACGCCTTTTTTATCGGGCGAAGAACGCGGGTAAAAATGGCGAGCAAGTGCCTGTTATCAGGCAGAGAGCACAGTTGAAATGGCGAGCGATGTGGGCAACACCGCCGCACTTATCGTGTGCCTTCGCGCTTTTTCCAATCGTCCTTGGTGTAGCTATCGGGATAGGTTGTCTCGTAAAGAATGCGGCCGCCGCGCTCCCGAATATACGTGTCGAAGCTGCGTTTCCCCTCATAAAGCACTATCACGCGCGCACCATTGCGCAAATGATTGTACTCGGTGTTGCCGCCCGAGAAGCGTCCATGGGCCAGCAACACGCGGTAATACATCAGCGAATAGTCGTTATCGTGGTCGTGACCGCAGAAGATTCCCATCACATCGCCACACTCTTTCACGGCCGAAAACATACCGCTATTGAGATTGGGTGCGTAGGCTTTCTCCATACGTGTGCCGATTAAAGTCACTTGTGTGTTGGCCACGGCGTCGTTATATTCGGGCAACGGATAGTGCATAAACATCAAACTGTTGACGGGTTTGCCGCCGTTTCGCTGGGTAAACGTGCCCGACCATCGGCGATAGCGGGCAATCTGGTCGGCCGTCAGCCACTGATAACCACCCACACCAGCCATCTTATTGTAGGCATGTGTGTCCATACAATAGAGCACAGCGGTCACTTTCCAGCCCGAAGTCGACAGAATAGGCAAGGCATAATCGAGCACATTGCCCACGCGTTTGGGCTGCACGCAGTAGGCATTTTGCTGCGCTAAGTCGTAAAGTTGCGTGACCGGCGTGCCTTGTTCGGGGTCATGATTGCCCAAAAGATAACAAAAAGGCGTTTTCAAGTTGGTCAACACCTTGAGCACTTCCTGCAAACAAGCACTGCCAGGTGACGAATAAATGATGTCACCTGTGAGCACAATGAGGTCGGGTTTCTCGGCCGTTACCACCTCAACGATGTTATCGGTGGCCTCTTTCGATGCAGGATTACCCTGTTTATAATGCAGATCGGTGAACTGAACAATCTTAAATTGCCCGTTTTTAAAACGCAAATCCTGTGCTTGCATGCTGCTCAAACACCCCAGAAACAAGGCAGCAGTCACCCATTTTTTCATTCCCATTTTTCTGAATTTTCGGTCAAAGTTACAGCTTTTCTGTGAGCTGAGCCTGCCCAAATCGGTTTTTATTATTATTTTTGCATGGCGCGATGTGGACGCAATCCATGCGCCACGACGCACATTTTGATTATTTAAATTCAAGATTTTTCCCCTATGATGAATGATTTTATCATGCATGCCCTGCGCCAATGTCCGCTTTTCATGGGCATGAGCGAAGTGAGTATAGAATTGGCTTTGGGCAGCATCAACTATCAAATCGTGAGCCTTGAGAAGCGCGATGTCTACGCCTTGGCCGGCATGCCCTGCCGTTTTGCCGACATTGTGGTCAAAGGTTCGTTGGTTTGTCGCATGGCTTCGCTCAGCGGAAAGCAAGTGGAAGTGAGCCGATTGCAGGCCGGCGACATTATAGCACCAGCGTTTATCTTCGCCAAAGACAACACCATACCCGTGAGTGTTGAGACCGATAGCGAGGTGAAGTTGTTGCGCATGACTCCGCAAACCTTGCGTCTGCTCATGGATAACGACCCCGATATTCGCATGAATTTCATTCAAACGCTCTCCAACATCGACGTGTTTCTCACGCATAAAATGAAGGTGTTGAGCCTTTTCACCGTGAGAGAGAAGGTGGCTTACTTGCTGTTGGAGACGGCAGGCGAACAAAATTCGAACACCATTAAGCTGCAACGCAGCCGTCAAGAGATAGCCAATTCGTTCGGCATTCAGAAGTTTTCGCTGCTGAGGGTGCTCAATGAGTTTGAGAAAGAGGGCGCCATCCGCATCGATGGTAAGACCATTGAGATTCTGCAACGCGAGAAATTAAAATAAAAGGTGCTTCATCTGCTGCCCGCCTCAACAACCCATTTGTCCACCATGTTCCATCATCCGTCCCGCAATTTGCCTGCGGCCGTGTGCCGAACCATCGCAAAAGCCGCGAAGAAAGTGCACCAAAGGAAGCGCATGCACTGACAAGTTTAACAACCTTTTGCAAAAAACGAGGCAAGGTTTCTCGGGAATATGCTTTTTATAAGCAAAATCATTGCAACGAAAATGACTATTTTAAAAGTTTAAATCCCGATAAAAAACAAAAACGATGAAAATGAAACAGGTACTCAAAACAATGGTATTGGCAGCGTTCTGCCTCAGTGGAATGGCCTTCATGGCATGCAACAACGACGATGATTACGACAACAGTGTGTACTTTCCCAACGCATTGGTGACGATTAAAACCAACACAGCCACAGGACAAGTTTACCTTCAACTGGATGATGCAACCACCGTTTTGCCCACCAACATGAAGACTTCGCGTTACGGAAACCGCGAGTTGCGCGCCTTAGCCAACCTCACTATGCAGGAAGGACAGCCCGGACATTACTCCAAAACGGCATTCGTCAACTGGATGGACACCATTCTTACGAAGAAGATGTCGCCCGACTTGGGAGCGAAAAACGACCAAACCTATGGCACCGATCCGCTGGAAATCGTCAAGCATTGGACCACAGTGGTGGAAGATGGCTACCTCACCCTGCGCTTTAGAACCTATTTCGGCAACCGAACCAAGCATGTAGTGACGCTGGTAAAGGGTGCCAATCCCTACGAAGTGGTGCTCCATCACGATGCAAAAGGCGATGTTCGCGGCGTTGTGAAAGACGGTTTGGTAGCTTTCCGACTCAGCGATTTGCCCGACACTCACGGCAAAGCGGTGGACTTAACGCTGAAATGGAAATCGTTTTCGGGTGTCAAAAGCGTAACCTTCAAATACACTTCCCGACCCTAACGCAACCTGCTCAGCCCCCTTTTGCCTTGAATGAATCTTTTCGGATATAACAAAGAACAGCATCTCTTGCGCCTTTTCGAGCAAGGCAACGCATTCGCCATGGACCAACTCTATGGCGAATATGCCGATTATTTGGCGGCTGTTTGCGCACGCTATATCCCCAACGTCGAAGATATGCACGATGTGTTGCAAGAGGCATTCATCCGCATCTTCACAAAAATTCATACGTTTGAATATCAAGGCAAGGGCTCTTTGAAGGCTTGGCTCACGCGGGTAGTGGTGAATGAGGCGCTGTATTTTCTGCGCAAAGACCATTCGAAGCTGTTCGTTAACCAAGCAATAGAGCTCCCAGATGCAGAGATTGATGCGCCCGATGTCGACAGTTTGTCGGTTGCACAGATTACAAATGCCATTCAACAACTGCCGTTAGGCTATCGAACCGTGTTCAATCTGTTTGCGATTGAGGGCAAAACTCACAAAGAGATTGCCGCGCTTCTCCACATCAAGCCCGACACTTCTGCCTCGCAATTTCATAAGGCAAGAAACCTGCTTGCCAACATACTTAACGAACAAAAACAAAAGGAGACCGAACAATGAAAACGGATTGGCTGAACAAAGTGCAGACACGCTTGCGCAATGAGCAGCATGCACAGGCACCGCAAGGGTTGCTCGACGACATCAAAAACGAGATGCATCGCCGGGGAATGGCACCCACATGCCGACCGCCGCACCGCCGAAAGGCCGTGGTGTTGTGGGGTGTTCGCGCAGCTTCGATAGCGGCTTTCCTCGCCGTGGGCTTGTATATCGTCCACCGAACGACGCTGCCTTCTGCCGACAAACCGCTGGTCTCCACCATCGCTCCGTCGCCCCTTGTCCCGTCAAACATCGCTTCCCGACAGCCAACACCCCACGCTTCGCCGCACGCGGAACGCCTCATTGCATCTCGTTCGGGCCGCCATTCGGTGCACAAGGCACACAACTTGCTCATGGCTCGCAACGAATTGCTGGTACAGACCGACGCACAACCGACGGAAACACCCCCTTCACAACCCCACTCCGACACGCAGACTGCGCAGCCATCGCGTCGGGTTTTGCCCGCAATGCCGCCGCAATCAGGTCGCGAAACCCCGCGACAACGCAAGCCATCTACCGACGCTTCGCGATGGAGTTTCGCCACGTCTTATGATGGATTGAGCGGCTCATCGCACACTTCCCAAGGCGTTTTGCTCGCAGCAGCCAACCCCTATGGCGAATATGTAGACGCCTTCTCGGGTCACGAAAGGCAAAACTATGCGAACGGTTCGGGCAGCGTACAAATGAAAACAAGGCATCATCGGCCGGTTAAATTCGGCTTGTCGGTGGGCTATAACATCCATCGGCGTTGGCGCATCCAAACCGGATTGACCTACAGTCGCTTGGCCTCCGACTTCACTTGCGACATGGATAATGCCGAAAGTGCCGTGCAACAAGAGCTGCACTACATCGGTCTTCCGGTGAGCATGGGTTACAGTTTTTACAAAACACGGCGCATCAACCTCTATGCAATGACCGGAGGCGAGTTCGAAAAGTTGGTGAAAGGCCGTACGAAACAAAAGGATGTACAGGACGTTGTGCCGCCCACCAGCGCCGAAACCATCACCGAGCATGCACCAATCTTCTCAATTCATGCGGCCGTTGGCGGCGAAATTCGCTTCAATCCTGCGCTCAGTGCCTACGTCGAACCGGGCATAAGCCATCATTTTAACAATGGCAGCAACGTGAAAAATGTTTATAAAGACAAGCCCACCAGCCTCAGTCTGAATGTCGGCATCCGCGTCTATTTAAACAAATAGCCCACGTTTTTTGCAGGCCTTGGCCATCCCCTTTCCTTCTTTTGCCGCCATCGCCGGCCTACGAATCGGCAGTTTCAGGGGTTTGTTGTGCCAAGAAGCGATGCCGAAAGCAAAAGAAACAAGTTGGCTTGTTTTGCAGAAAAAGCATGAGAAACGGGTGTATCTCGTTTGTTTTTGAAAAAAACAGATGAGAAACGGGTGTGTTTCGCTCGTTTTGATGAAAAATGATTGAGAAACGGGTGCATCTCGTTTGTTTTTAAAAAAAATGGATGAGAAACGGCTGTATCTCACTCATTTTTGAGAAAAACGATGGAGAAACGGGGGCATCTCGCTTGCCCTCGTCCACAAAGGGATGGAACGGCTGTCGGAAAAAGCATGCAGATTGTCGGGAAAAAGCATGCAGATTGTCGGGAAAAAGCATGCAGATTGTGTCGCAAAAGCATTGCTTTTACTGCGCAATAAAGCGCGAATTACAAGGTAAAAGCAATGGTTTTCCGCTCTTTTTTGTGTAATTTTGCAAACAAAGAAATCAAAATCAACAAGATAAATGAAGGAAACGCAGTTTAAACGCACCACCGTTACGGCGGCTTTGCCCTATGCTAACGGAGGCGTTCACATTGGCCATTTGGCAGGAGTCTATGTGCCTGCCGATATTTACGTGCGCTATTTGCGCCTCAAAAAACAAGAGGTGATGTTCGTTTGCGGCAGCGATGAGCATGGTGTGCCCATCACTATCCGTGCGAAGAAAGAGGGCATCACGCCGCAAGACGTGTGCGACCGCTACCACGAGCTCATCAAAAAATCGTTCGAGGCGTTTGGCATCAGCTTCGATATTTATAGCCGAACGACCAGCCCCACGCATCATCAGTTTGCCAGCGACTTCTTTAAAAAGCTCTATGACGAGGGAAAATTGGTGGAGAAAGAGACCGAACAATACTACGATGAGCAGGCCCATCAGTTCTTGGCCGACCGCTATATCATGGGCGAATGCCCCTATTGTCACAACGAAAACGCATACGGCGACCAGTGTGAGCGCTGCGGTCACGACCTCAGCCCGATGGAATTGATCAATCCCCACTCCACCATTTCGGGGTCGAAGCCCGTCATTCGTCCCACGAAGAACTGGTATCTGCCCCTCAATCAATACCAGCCTTGGCTGAAAAAGTGGATTCTCGACGACCATTCTGAATGGCGTTCCAACGTATATGGTCAGTGTAAGAGCTGGCTTGACATGGACTTACAGCCGCGAGCCATGACACGTGACTTGGAATGGGGCATTCCTGTTCCCATTAAAGGCGCCGAAGGAAAAGTGCTTTATGTGTGGTTTGATGCCCCCATCGGCTACATTTCCAACACCATTGAGCTGTGCAAGGCGCAACCCGAGCGCTTTGGTTCGTGGGAGAAATGGTGGAAACAGCCCGACACACGCCTGGTGCATTTCATCGGAAAAGATAACATTGTGTTCCATTGCATCATCTTCCCCACCATGCTAAAAGCCTATGGTGACTTCATTTTGCCCGACAATGTGCCGGCCAATGAGTTCTTGAATTTGGAGGATGACAAGATTTCTACCAGCCGAAACTGGGCCGTTTGGCTGCACGAATATTTGCAAGACTTGCCCGGAAAGCAGGATGTTTTGCGCTATGTGCTCACGGCCAATGCGCCCGAAACGAAGGATAACAACTTCACTTGGCGCGATTTTCAGGAGCGAAACAACTCGGAACTCGTGGCCATCTATGGCAACTTTGTCAATCGTGCCTTGCAACTCACGAAGAAATATTGGGCAGGTGTGGTGCCGGCTTGCGGCGAATTGCAAGCTGTTGACCGCCAGACACTGGCCGAGTTTGCCGACGTAAAAGCAAAGTTAGAGGGCTATTTAGACCAGTTTAAATTCCGCGAAGCGCAGAAAGAAGCCATGAACTTAGCACGCATCGGCAACAAATATATCACCGAATGTGAGCCATGGAAGGTGTGGAAGACCGATGCTAAGCGCGTCGAAACCATCCTTTATATCTCCCTTCAGCTTGTGGCTAACCTCGCCATTGCGTTCGAACCGTTCTTGCCTTTCTCATCCGAAAAGTTGCGCCACCTTATTAATATGGAGGCTTTCGATTGGGCCGAATTAGGCAAAACCGACCTGCTCAAGGCCGGACATCAATTAGCTGAGCCCGAATTGCTCTTCGAAAAGCTCGAAGATGACGTCATACAAAAGCAGTTAGACAAGCTCGAAGCCACCCGAAAGGCCAACGAAACAGCGGCTTATCATGCAGCGCCCGTGAAAGAAACGGCATCGTTTGACGACTTCGAAAAGTTGGATATTCGCGTCGGACACATCAAACATTGCGAGAAAGTGAAGAAGAGCAAGAAGCTGTTGCAATTCACTATCGACGATGGAACGGGCGTGGATCGCACCATTTTGAGTGGCATCGCCGCCTATTATGAGCCCGAACAGCTCGTGGGTAAGGATGTGCTTTTCGTGGCAAACTTTGCTCCTCGCACGATGATGGGCATCGAAAGCCAAGGCATGATCCTAAGTGCTGTGAACGCAGATGGGGCACTTTCGGTCACAACAACGATCGATAAAGTGAATCCCGGCAGCCAAGTGGGGTGATCAAGGCACGCCAAAACGACAGAAGAAAACAAGTTTAACGCACCACAAAAATAGCAGATGAGTCTATGGTTACACTTTTAATTCTCATTCAACTCCTATTGGTTTTCACACTTATCTTTATCGGTGCGCGCATAGGTGGCATCGGAATGGGCATCTACGGCATGGTAGGTGTGTTCCTTTTGGTGTTTGTTTTCGGTTTAAAACCCGGCAATATCCCCATCGATGTGATGCTCATCATCGTGTCAGTTATCACGGCTGCGGCCTCTCTTCAAGCGGCAGGTGGGTTGGATTATCTCGTGCATTTGGCGGCTAAATTCCTGCGAAAACATCCCGAACACATCACCTATTATGGGCCATTGGTTACATGGTTTTTCTGTTTAGTCGCAGGAACTGCACACACAAGCTATTCGCTTTTGCCGATTATTGCAGAGATTGCGAAAGACACAAAGATACGTCCCGAGCGCCCATTGAGTGTGGCTACCATCGCAGCTTCATTGGGAATTACGGGCAGTCCGGTATCGGCGGCCACGGCAGCCATGATTTCTTCCGACCTATTAGGTGCCAAAGGCATCGAGCTAAAGGATATTATGCTCGTTTGTATTCCCGCATCTTTCATCGCCATCCTGGTGGCTTCGTTTGTGCAAAACCGCGTAGGTAAGGAGCTTGTTGACGATCCTGAATACCAAAGGCGTGTGAAAGCAGGGCTCATTCAGCCCGTTGGCGAGTGTAAAAAGACGATGGAAAACGAAGCAAACCTCCATCCACGCGCCAAATATTCGGTATTGGCTTTCTTGGCAGCCGTGCTCTTAGTGGTGCTCTTTGGTTCTGTTCCATCGCTGCGTCCATCGTTCAATGTCGATGGAAACATCATGAAATTGAGCATGCCCGAGACCATAGAAATCATCATGATGGCCATGTCTGCCGTCATTTTGCTCGTCGGAAAAGCCAAAGTTGGCGATGCAGTGAAAGGCAATGTCTTTGGTGCAGGCATGAATGCCATGGTGAGTATCTTTGGAATTGCATGGATGGGCGACACATTCTTCAACGGCAACTTGGCCTTCTTCAAGGAGCATATTGCCGGCATTGTGACCCAATTTCCCTTCCTCTTTGCCGTGGCTTTGTTCATCATGTCCATCATGTTGTTCTCGCAAGCAGCCACCGTTCGCACGCTTTATCCCTTAGGCATCGGCTTAGGCCTGTCGCCTTTTGCCCTCATAGCCATGTTTCCGGCGGTCAATGGCTATTTCTTTATCCCCAACTATCCCACCGAAGTGGCCGCCATCAACTTTGATACGACGGGCACAACACGCATCGGACGCTACGTGCTCAACCACAGTTTTCAGCTCGCCGGCTTCATTACTACCTTTGTAAGCATTGGCGTTGGCTACCTCATCATTACGTTCCTTTATTAAAATAACCCATTATAAACCCATAAATTAAATAGATTATGAGAACAATCAAGATTTCAATGCTAATGGTGTTCACTTTGATTTTCACCTTAGCCCTTAGTGCAAAACCCAAAATTCGCATCATTGCTACCGGCGGAACCATCGCTGGTGTGAGTGCCAGTGCCACTTCTTCGGCATACGGAGCAGGCCAAGTAGGCATTCAAACCCTTATCGATGCGGTGCCACAAATCAAAGATTTAGCCGACGTAAGTGGCGAACAATTAGTGAACATTGGTAGCCAAGACATGAACGATGAAGTGTGGTTGAAACTCGCGAAACGCATCAATCAGTTGCTCAATAACGAAGGCTATGATGGCGTATTAGTAACGCATGGCACCGACACTATGGAGGAAACGGCCTACTTCTTGACGCTCACTGTGCACAGTGATAAGCCCGTTGTGCTGGTCGGAAGCATGCGTCCTTCGACGGCTATCAGCGCCGATGGCCCTGCAAACCTTTACAATGGCGTGGCCACTTTGGTTGATCCTGCGTCAAAAGGCCACGGCGTTATGGCTTGCATGAACAATCAACTCATCGATGCCAAGAGCCTCATCAAGACCCATACCACCGACGTTGCTACGTTCAAAGGCACCTATGGTCCCATCGGTTACGTGTATAATGGCAAACCCTATTACGTGCACGAACCCAACTATAAGCACACCACTGCCAGTGTGTTCAACGTGGACAACCTCACCAAATTGCCGCAAGTGGGCATCGTTTATGGCTATGCCAACTGCTCACCCCTGCCCATTCTCTCGTTTGTCAATGCCAAATTCGACGGCATTGTGTTGGCCGGTGTGGGCGATGGCAACTTCTATAAAGATGTGTTTGATGTGGCATTGAAGGCACAGAACAACGGTATTCAAATCGTACGTTCCAGCCGTTTGCCCACAGGCCCTACGTGTTTGAACGGCGAAGTAGACGACGAAAAATATCATTTTGTGGCCGCTTTAAACCTCAATCCGCAAAAGGCACGCGTGCTGTTGATGCTCGCTTTGACCAAAACACACGATTGGCAACAGATTCAAAAGTATTTCCAAGAATATTAAAGCTATGAAAACAACCTTCATCGTATGCGCATTTTTGGCCGCAACCGCTGTGGCCAACGCACAAAATGGCGCCAATATCGGCATGGGAGGTAGCGAAGGAAACTACGCCTCATTGGCCGAAAAGGTGGCCAACTTAGAAAAGAAAAACGACGCATTCAACGTCTATTTCAACTATGCTGCCAGCTTCCGCACCGAAAGAGACAGCCGTTTGAACAACTGGAATGCAGGCTTTGCCAACAAACAGTTGCGCTTAGAGATTAAAGGAAACATAGGCGATCACCTGTCTTATCGCTTCCGTCATCGCCTCAACAAAGCCAACACGGCACAAGGCGAAGACAACTTTGCCAAAGCAACCGACATCATGATGGTGGGCTGGAAGTTCAATGACAAAGTCAGTTTGCAAGGCGGTAAGATGTGTCAGATATGGGGTGGCTTCGAATTTGATGAGAACCCCATGGTCATCTACCAATATAGCGACATGGTTGACAACATGGATAACTTCATGGCCGGCGTGGTTGCGTCGTTCAAACCCGTGCCCACTCAGGAGCTGGCCGTTGAGGTTTCCAATGCCTATAACAACAAATTCAACGAGTTTTATGGCGCAAGCAGCATTGCACGCGAGGCACTTGGCTATCGTAACCTTGAGGCTTCGAAGGCGCCACTCACCTATATTGCCAACTGGAACGGCAGTTTTCTCGACGGAAAACTCAACACCCGTTGGTCGTGGGGCCTGCAAACTCAGGCACGTCACAAGTATAGTCGCATGCTCGTTTTGGGCCAACAACTCAATCTCAACAAGCTGCAATGGTATGTAGACTATATGGGAGCCTGGGACGGTTTAGACCGTTTGGGCATCGCATCCAACGACCTTGCCGCGCATCTTGCCACGCCATCGGGGGACAAAGCCTGGGCCAGCGATGTGCATTACAACAGCTTCATCACCAAGGTGAACTGGCAATTTGCACCCGGTTGGAACTTCATGGCCAAGGGAATGTATGAAACTGCCAGCGTCAGCAAGCTCGAAGTGGGCAAGAACTACCGCAAGAGCTATGGCTACATCGGCAGCATTGAGTACTATCCCATGCGTGATCAAGACCTGCGTGTGTTCTTAGCTTATGTCGGAAGAAAATATGATTTCAAGGCCGCCACAGGCTTAAAGAACTACAACACCAACCGCATTGAGCTTGGTTTTATGTACCGCATCAAGGCTTTTTAGTCCTGCAAATCTCGAAAAGCAACCGGCAGCAGGCACCTTTTTGCAAGCTGCCGTTGCACCAAATAGAAATAAAAAGAAAATATCAATCCTTTAAACCGGCCACGAAGTGGTGCATTTTGCCCCGCAAAAGCATGCACATTACCACATAAAATGATGGTAATCATCGTGCAAAAGCATAGCTTTTACAACGCCCTATGGCCAACATCATGCGGCATGCCCTTGCCACAAACAGCGCAAAGCACCACCAGACGGCGCATTAAATTATGTCAAACGAACAATTCAGAGTAGAGAGCGACCTCTTAGGTGAGCTCAAAGTGCCTGCCGATGCCTACTATGGCGTGCAGACACAACGCGGCATTAACAACTATCACATCTCGCGAAAAAAGATGCGCGATTATCCCGATTACGTCATCGCCATTGCTTATGTGAAGCTCGCTGCCGTGCAAACCAACCACACCCTCGGCGTGATTAACGACGAAATCGCAGGCGCCATCAGTCAGGCCTGCCAGGAGATTATCGACGGAAAGCTGCACGAAAACTTCCCCATCGACATGATGCAGGGCGGCGCAGGCACATCGGTCAACATGAATGCCAATGAGGTTATTGCCAATCGTGCGCTCGAAATCATGGGCCACAAGCGCGGCGAATACCAATATTGCTACCCCAACGACCACGTCAACTGCGGACAATCCACCAACGATGTCTACCCCACCTCCATCCGCCTGGCCTTGATTCGCATGAACAAGAGCCTCGTTTCGAGCCTCACCGGCCTCATCAGCGCCCTGCGTTTCAAGGCCACCGAGTTTAAAGACAACCTCAAAATGGGGCGCACCCAGCTGCAGGATGCCGTGCCCATGACCATGGGACAGGAGTTCAATGCCTATGCCAACAACCTGGAAGAGGAGATTCTTAACCTCGAACGCAACATCAAACTGTTGCACGAAATCAACATGGGTGGCACGGCCATCGGCACGGGTTTGAATGCCGTTCCGGGCTTTTCAAAGCTCTGTGCAACCAACTTAAGCAAGCTCACCGGCGAGCCTTTCATCTCGGCTACCGACTTGGTTGAAGCCACTCCCGACACAGGTGCCTACGTAAGTTATAGCGGAGCATTGAAGCGTTTGGCCGTGAAACTCTCCAAAATCTGCAACGACTTCCGCCTCATGGCCTCTGGTCCGCGTTGCGGTCTCAACGAAATCAATCTGCCCCCCAAGGCACCCGGCTCGTCAATCATGCCCGGAAAGGTCAACCCCGTCATCCCCGAAGTCACCAATCAGGTGTGCTTTAAGGTCATTGGCAACGACACAACAGTCTCGTTTGCAGCCGAAGCCGGCCAGTTAGAGCTCAACGTCATGGAGCCCGTCATCACCGAATGCCTCTTCGAAAGCCTCTGGTGGCTGCGCAATGCCATCGACACCTTGACCGAAGAATGCGTGGTGGGCATCACCATGAACAAGGAACGTTGCTACGAAATGGTGAAGAACTCCATCGGCATTGTGACGGCCCTGAACCCCTATATCGGCTATAAAAACAGCACGAAGGTGGCCAAAGAAGCCTTAGAAACCAACCGCTCGGTCTACGACATCGTGCTCGAAAAAGAGCTGATGACCAAAGAAAAGCTCGACGAAGCGCTCGACCCCAAGAACATGTTGGTGTCGCATCAGCTCATCAAATAATTTATGTTTGTAACCATGATGTAGTCTATATTTAGATCACTCAAGGCCGCAGTGCGTGAGCATTGCGGCCTTTTTGTCCCATCAGTGAGCCTTCAATATCCTTTCGATAGCCCTTCTATACGCCTTCCATGAGCCTTCTACGTCTCTTCGATGGGCCTTCAATATCCCTTCGATGAGCTCTCTATACACCTTCGATGAGCCTCCGATGAATAATAGCTCACAAAATTAACCCACGAATTGTTGGGTTAATTTTTCCCCTGCGCATTATTAACCCACGAACTGGAAGGTTAATTTTTCTCCTACGCATTTATTAACCCACAAACCGGAGGGTTAATTTTTCCCCTGAACATTATTAATCCACGAATTGAAGGGTTAATTTTGCGACGCATTTTGATGTACTTTCCAACTCAAAGCAGGCAAACATCCGCCATGTTTATTAACCCACTTTTAATTGGGTTATCAGATACCACGCACATTATTAACCCACTTTTAATTGGGTTATCAAATACAACGCGCATTATTAACCCACTTTTAATTGGGTTATCAGATACCACGCACATTATTAACCCACTTTTAATTGGGTTATCAAATACAACGCGCATTATTAACCCACTTTTAATTGGGTTATCAGATACCACGCACATTATTAACCCACT